>SAMEA3663248__coassemble_755_pt1 | contig 11025 bp, 7 predicted proteins | sample SAMEA3663248__metabat2_high_PE_009 | metagenome-assembled genome bin SAMEA3663248 (sample SAMEA3663248) | pig gut metagenome | biome: pig gut; feature: pig-associated habitat; material: faeces | place: China | collected 2013 | reverse complement strand
AAAAAAAGAGCCAATCTACGAATGTAGGTTGGCTCTTTGCATAATTCTCCGATTCTGATACTACATTCTACGCTGAGGGGTTGTCAATTTGGGCACAAATATTACAATGAGAGTATGAAGTGCATGCCTTCGGTAACCAACCCAGATTAATTTACTAAGGAGAGGGGAATATGAATCAGATTAAGACAGGTAATTATATTGCCGGACTTCGCAAAGAGAAGAATATGACTCAGAGAGAACTGGCAGAGAGAATCAATGTAAGTGATAAGACAATCTCCAAGTGGGAGACCGGTAAGAGTATGCCGGATCTTGATTGTATAGGAAAACTGTGTGAGACGCTGGGAGTCAGTGTCAATGAGATTATTTCCGGAGAAAGCCTGTCCGCTGACGATTATTCCAGAAAAGCGGAGGAAACTATTATGACTTTAATGGAAGAAAACGAGAAGAATAAGAAGGGCAATATGGCTATGATGATAGTTGGAATAGTGATGCTCATTATCGCAATTATCATGCTGTTCTTTGGAGGCGGTAGCATGGGAATGTCTATATCCCCTGCATTACTTATTGACTTTCCCAGTCTGATACTAATGACAGTTTTTATGACAGGATTGATTCTTGTAAGCGGAAAACGTGATAAAACCGCAATTTTTGAGCTTATTGACAAGAGTGTCATGTCTGTCGGAATCTTCGTATGTCTATTTACAGTCATCGTGATCCTGTCACGACTTGACGATCCGTCAGCAATCGGACCACATCTGGCTGTATGCATACTGAGTTTGTTCTATGCAATTATTATTAAGCTGGTGGCCATAGCATATCTTGCAGGTAAAGCTTAAATCAAATTAACAATTGAGTTTATTATTTAACTAAAATAACGGATATGTGATATAATATTTCAAATACTTATCCGGAGAATTGAAATGAGTAAGTTTAGAGCACTTTGGCAAGCTGAGGCTGTTAGTGTGTGGCGTCTGATTTATTCGGTCGCCTTCAGTATCATGCTTATGCTTGCAAGGCATGTTGTATATAACGGCGGGGACCTCACCTCAACCTATGTATCGGATTTCTCGCCCGTGGACATTCTTTATTTTGTTCTATTCTTACCGATAGTCTATCTAGTATTAACCCTGCTGGCTGTCGTTGTTAATAAGACAGCAGCAGGTTTTTTTGTTGCTTCGCGCGCTCATACGGCGCCCCTCTTCATCATATTAACGGCATTCTTCATGATTCTGTGGATTCCATATCTCATGACCTACTGGCCGGGCGGTATCTACTCGGATACGGTGGATTCCATCCAGACAGCCATGGGTAATGCGGAATGGGACAATCATAATCCGATCCTGTATACATTTATTTGGAGGCTCGTTTTCTTAGTCACGGGCTATTTTAACGGAAACGGAGAATATCCGGGACTGAAATTTTTCACGGTGTTCCAGATGCTTCTCATTGCGTTAATTATGGCATACTTCATCGCCCGATGCGTGCGCCGCGGCCTGCACAGAGCCTTCGTAGTGCTGCTTATTATCTACACCGCAATCTGCCCGCTCTACCCCTTCTACGGCATCTCGCTTTGGAAGGACACCATCTTCAGTATTGCGATGTTTGCCTTCAGCCTCTTCCTGTTTGCGACAGTTGCAGGCGACGAGGATATGAAGACGGTTGATTATGTATGGTATGGAATGCTCCTTCTGCTTGTGATTTTCTTAAGGAACAACGGACTCTACATCGCTGCCTTTACTGCGCTTATTACCTTCCTTATACTCAGGAAGCAATTCAGGGCAAAAGCGCAAAGACTGGGTATTATCTCCCTTGCTGTGATCACTGCATCCATAATTATTCAGGGACCGGTATATGATTCACTCGGGTTTAATTCCATTAAGAAGGGGGAGAGTCTGGGGATACCGATTCAGCAGACAGCTTATATTATCGCCTCGGGCGGAGTGATTGAGGATGAGGCGTATGAGGTGCTGGATGAGATCATGCCTATGTATAACTGGATTACACTGTATGATCCGGTTGTAGCTGATACAATTAAGTTCGATCCAAGCTTCAACAGGACCTATTTTAATATGAGGACAGGGGATTTCATCAAGGCATATCTTACCCTTATTAAGGATAATCCCATACCTGCCCTTAAGGGATATATGCTTGCCACTATGGGTTTCTGGGATGCAACAAAGTCGTCCTCCATAGCCTATATCTGCAATACCCACTTCGGTAATGCGACCTTCTTCATGACGGATTACTTTGAGTATTATTTGGGATGGTCTTTTAAGAAGCTGGTGGAGCCAAAGCATTATTTGAGCTCCGGGCTGATGGTATGGTTTATGCTGTTAACTCTTGTTGCTGCACTGTCAAAACGAAGATACAGGCTTGTTATTCCTATACTGCCGACTATTGGACTTTGGCTTACATTGATGATTGCGACACCTGTGTCGTTCTCATTCAGATATGTTTATTCATTATTCTTATGCATACCTTTATATATTTTGATAATACTCAGTTCTCGCGTTTTTCCCGCAGGAGAGGTTGCCGGTGATGCAGAGTCGACCGTAAGGGACACATTAGCGGAAAAGGCAGAGGCTGTGACAGAGGAGGATAAATAAATGTGGTACGAGGAAGCGGTATTTTATCATATATATCCGCTGGGCATGCTTGGTGCACCGAAGGTGAATGATTACACGACGGTGGAGCACAGGCTGCGTGAACTTGATGACTGGATCGGTCATATAAAAGAGATGGGGTTTAATGCCATCTATATAGGTCCATTGTTTGAGTCGGTGGGCCATGGTTATGAGACTACGGATTACAGGAAACTGGATTCGAGACTTGGTGACAATGATGACCTGAAGGCATTTGTGAAGAATTGTCATGACAATGGTATCAGGGTGATATTTGACGGCGTGTTCAATCATACCGGAAGGGATTTCTTCGCTTTCAGGGATTTGAAAGCAAACAGAGAGAATTCGCGCTACAGAGACTGGTTCTGTAATGTTAATTTCTATGGAAACAATGAGTATAACGACGGATTCTCATATGATAACTGGGGCGGATACAATCTGCTTGTGAAACTCAATCAGCGCAATCCCGAGGTGAAGGACTATATCCTTGATGTAGTAAGATTCTGGGTATCGGAGTTTGATGTGGACGGAATAAGGCTTGATGCTGCGGACGTGCTTGACTTTGATTTCATGAAGTCTCTTAGAGCACTGGCTGATGTTGTTAAGCCGGAGTTCTGGCTTATGGGTGAAGTTATTCACGGAGATTATTCACGCTGGGTCAATGATTCCACACTTCACAGTGTAACCAATTATACTCTGCATAAAGCCCTTTATTCGGGACACAATGAGCACAATTATTTTGAGATAGCCCATACAATCAAGCGTCTGCAGGATATGACAGGCGGCAGGGGACTTAACCTCTACAATTTCACGGATAATCATGACGTTGAGAGAATAGCAAGCAAGATCAATAACAAAGCGCATCTGTATCCGGTGCATATCCTTGAATATACTCTGCCCGGAGTTCCGTCTGTGTACTACGGTTCGGAATTCGCAATTGAGGGACGAAAGGAGAAGTACTCCGATGATTCTTTGAGGCCGAGACTACGGTATGAGGATTACAAGGATGCCATACGTGATAATGAATTTACCGCATTCCTGTCTTTGCTTGGCAAGCTCCGTCTGGGAATCAAGTCACTGTCCTACGGTGACTATAGGGAGGTAGCGCTTACCAACAGACAGTATATGTATACAAGGAATACTTCGGAATATACTGATATTATTGCGGTTAATAATGATGACAATGCAAGTGAGGTATGTGGCAGCGGCATTAGAGACGGTGAGTATATAGAGGTATTAAGCGGTCAGACCATGACGGTGAACGGAGGCTTTGTAAAGCTTAGCATTCCTGCATGCTACGGTCAGATATGGGTGATGAAGGCTGAATATGATAATAGAAGCGTAGAACTGCCTAAGATTGAGAAGAGTGAAACTAAGGCAGAGCCATCCGATGAAACCGCTATTAAGCCCTGCAATTGTGAGAATACCGTATCTAGAGAGAATGAGATTAATACAGGCAATGCGGTAAACGAGGCAGGTATATTAAGCGCAGCTTCTAAGTATGGTCTGGATGACAGGTATGCTTCAATCGACCCGGATGCAATTAATAACAGAAGCGATTACGAGAATATGTCTATTGAGGAGCTGCAGGTAGCAATTCTTGAGAAGATGGCCAAGAACGGCCCGGTTAATGAGCAGATGATTAAGACAGTAATGGACAATGTCTATCACGATTCTCTCTGCAACTGGGTGAAAAGCTTTAGATGAGGATTGTATGAAGCTGCAATAAATTGACTTTATTTTTGCACTACATCATAATATAGTTTGATAATTCTGTAATGACTAAGGAGGATGTTATGAATATAGTATGTTTGGATTTGGAGGGAGTACTGGTACCGGAGATTTGGATTGCCTTTGCCAAGGCTACAGGAATCCCGGAGCTTGAGAGAACAACAAGAGATGAGCCTGATTATGATAAGCTTATGAAGTTCCGTATCGGTATTCTGAAGGAGCATGGCCTGGGATTAAAGGAGATTCAGGAGACAATAGCGACCATTGATCCCATGGAGGGAGCTAAAGAGTTCTTAGATGAACTCAGAGGTCTGACTCAGGTTGTTATTATCTCTGATACCTTTGAGCAGTTCGCCAAGCCTCTGATGGAGAAACTTGGTATGCCCACAATCTTCTGTAACACCTTAGAGGTGGCAGAGGATGGAGAGATTACAGGCTTTAAGATGAGATGTGAGAAGAGCAAGCTTACAACCGTAAGAGCACTTCAGAGCTGCGGCTTTGAGACTATTGCAAGCGGTGACAGCTTCAATGATCTTGCAATGATCGAAGCAAGCAAGGCCGGATTCTTATTCAGAACTACAGATCAGATTAAGGCAGATTATCCCCAGTATCCTGCATATACAACCTATGATGAACTGTTAGCAGGTATTAAGTCGGTGCTGTAATTATTTACCGGGAAAGGAATAGATCCGTTCAATATATGATCGGATTAAACTAAACAAATGAAAAACATGTCTATTAGAAAGTTCTTCCATGAGATATTTATCGATGGACTTAGCGGAATGGCGCTGGGTTTGTTCTCAACTCTTCTTGTCGGAACAATAATGGCCCAGTTAGGTGGACTTATCGGTGGTACAACAGGTGCATATATTACTGCGGTAGCCAACATTGCCAAGACGATCACAGGCGCGGGCATCGGTGTCGGTGTTGCGGCCAAGTTCAGACAGGGTCCGCTTGTTACAGTCTCTGCTGCGGTAGCAGGACTTATCGGAGCTTTTCCGGGAGTGACAGCCATCGAGGGTTACGCACTTGGCAAGCCGGGTGAACCTATGGGAGCCTTCGTTGCAGCATTGGTTGCTATTGAAATAGGAAGACTGGTTGCAGGTAAGACACAGATTGATATACTGCTAACACCAATAGTATCAATTGTATCCGGCGCAGTTGCCGGTATTTTTGTCGGACCTCCGATTTCGGTCTTCATGACCTGGATTGGAGAACTTGTTAACTTCAATGTGGAGGCTCATCCTTTTGTAGGAGGAATAGTTGTTTCGGTTCTTATGGGTATGATTCTCACTCTTCCCATTAGTTCTGCAGCCATTGGTATATCAATGGGTATATCAGGACTTGCAGCCGGTGCGGCTACAGTCGGATGCTGCTGTCAGATGGTTGGATTTGCGGTTGCCAGTTACAAGGAGAACAAGGTTGGTGGTCTCATAGCTCAGGGTATCGGTACATCCATGCTTCAGATTCCGAATATAATCAAGAATCCTCTCATATGGATTCCGTCAATACTGTCATCTGCAATCTTAGGTCCGTTATCATCATGCATTCTCAAAATGACAAGCTCGCCGGTGGGAAGCGGTATGGGCTCCTGCGGACTTGTCGGACAGATTGCGGTTATTCAGACTATGAGCGCCACAACGGATGTCACACTTGTTGTGCTTGAGATCCTTCTCATGCACTTTGTTCTTCCGGGATTCCTTACATATGTGATCGCAAGATTTATGTACAGACATAAATTTATCAAGAACGGTGATATGAAGCTCGAGGTATAATTCATGAACAAATTTGGATATGTCTTAGTCGGTACAGCCGCTTTTCCGGTAAAAGTGGCCGCACCGGATTACAATGCAGATAAGATTATAGAAATGGCAGCCAAAGCCGATAAGGAGGACATGGACATACTGGTCTTCCAGGAGCTTGCGCTCACAGGCTACACCTGTGCAGATCTGTTTCTTCACAGTAATCTCAGGAAGAAGACAGAGGCAGCTGTTAACAAGATACTTGAGGGTACCAAAGATATTGATACCCTTCTTGTAGTCGGTATGCCGCTCTACACAGAGGGTGAACTCTACAACTGTGCGGCCTTCATATTCCGCGGCAAACTGCTTGGTCTGGTACCCAAGATATATATCCCGAATTACAACGAATTCTATGAGAAGAGATGGTTCATGTCAGGTGCCGGTGTTGACAGAGAGGTCCGCTTGGGCGATCATTCGGTTCCTCTTTCCGGTCGTATTCAGGTGATCATGGACAACGGTGCCAGAGTTGCGGCAGAGGTTTGTGAGGATCTGTGGGTCAACATGCCACCCAGCAGCGAGCATACTGTCAACGGCGCAAATATTATCGTCAATCCTTCGGCAAGTGATGCAGTGATCGGCAAGAAGAAATACAGAACAAAGCTTGTTACAGGTCAGTCAGCCCGCTGTATCTGTGGCTATGTCTATGCTTCTGCGGGAGCAGGTGAGTCAAGTACCGATCTGGTATTTGACGGTCACCAGATCATTGCAGAATGCGGCAAGGTTATAAAGGATGTGAATAAGCAGTCGGAGGGAATAACCTGCGGACTTATTGACGTTGAAAAGATTGACAATGACAGGGTGAGATTCAACAGTGCACTCTATGCTGCCAATAAGACAGAATACAGAAAGGTATATGTAAGTCAGGTAAGAGAGCACAGCCACTTCCCGACAAAGGTTAATCCTTATCCCTTCGTGCCGGCAGACAGAGGCGACAGGATGGCAAGATGTGAGGAGATTCTTGACATACAGGCAGCAGGTCTTGCTGAGAGACTCGGCAAAATCGGCAATCCCAAAGCAGTAATAGGTATTTCCGGTGGTCTTGACAGTACACTGGCACTTCTGGTTATCGTCAAGGCGTTTAGACGTATAAACCGGCCAAACAGTGATATTGTTGCAATAACAATGCCGGGCTTTGGCACCACTGACAGAACAAAGAACAATTCCACGAAGCTCATGGAACTGCTTGGAGTAGACAGCAGGGAAATCAGCATAAGAGAGGCTGCAACCCTTCATATGAAGGACATCGGTCAGCCTACAGATAAATTCGACATTACTTATGAGAATATTCAGGCCAGAGAGCGCACCCAGATACTGATGGATGTAGCCAACATGGTGGGAGGAATCGTTGTCGGAACAGGCGACCTCTCCGAACTCTGTCTTGGATGGTGTACTTACAACGCAGACCATATGAGCATGTACGGTGTTAATGCATCAGTTCCCAAGACTCTGGTAAGATATATCATCGAGTCCTTCGCACTTCTCTATGAGGACTCTGATAAAGAAAAAGAGCAGGCAATTAAGGCAGTCCTCCTCGATATCTGTGATACGCCTATATCACCGGAGCTTCTGCCTGTAGATGAGAACGGTAACATGACCCAGAAGACGGAGAGCACCATCGGCAAGTATGACCTGCACGATTTCTTCATATATCACCTGCTTCGAAACGGATTTGATATGGAAAAGATAAGAGAGCTGGCATATGTAGCATTTGAGGGAATCGCAACCAAAGAAGAGGTGGATGACACACTAGGCATATTCAGGCGACGTTTCTATTCACAGCAGTTCAAGCGCTCGTGTCTCCCAGACGGACCAAAGGTCGGCAGTGTATGCATCTCCCCGAGGGGCGACCTTCGCATGCCCTCGGATGTATCGTATTACTAAATACTGACACTATTATGTGGATGATGCGTAAAATATGTGATACACTAGGGAATGGAACACAATCAAACTTTGAGGTATATATGAGAAAAGCAGTAGTAATCGGCGCCGGTCCTGCGGGACTGACAGCCGCATATGAATTGGTTGATAAGGCAGAGGATATTGAGGTAATTGTCCTTGAAGAGAGCGAACATATGGGAGGTATATCCAAGACGGTGAACTACAAGGGCAACCGTATGGATATGGGTGGCCACAGGTTCTTCTCGAAGGTGGATGAGGTCAACGAATGGTGGGATATGATGCTGCCAATGCAGGGAAGTCCCGCTTCGGATTATAAGACCCTGGGAATAACTGTTCCTCTGAAGGAGAATGGTCCGGACCCTGAGAAGGTGGATGAGACCATGCTTATGAGACAGAGAGTATCAAGAATCTTCTATAATAAGAAGTTTTTTGATTATCCGATCTCACTTAAGCCCGAGACCTTTACCAATATGGGGCTGCTTACAACCATTCAGGTGGGATTCTCATATCTGGCAAGCGTGTTCCATAAGAGAGAAGAGAAGTCCTTAGAGGATTTCTATATCAACAGATTCGGTAAGAAGTTATACAGCATGTTCTTTGAAAGATATACTGAGAATCTGTGGGGCAGACATCCAAGCGTTATTGCTCCCGACTGGGGCAGTCAGAGAGTGAAGGGTCTGTCCATTGCCGCAATTCTTAAGGATATGTTTTCTAAGCTTCTGCCGGGTAAGAAGAACCGCAAGGTTGAAACCTCGCTTATTGAGGAATTCAAATACCCAAAGCTTGGTCCGGGAGAACTGTGGGACGTTACGGCAGCTAAGGTTATCTCAAAGGGCGGCAAGATACTGAAGAATCATAAGGCAGTAAGATTAGTTAAGGATGAGAACAACCATATTAAGGAAGTGGTATGCACGACTCCTGAGGGAGAGGTTAGCTTCGAGGCAGACATTGTGATATCTTCGATGCCTGTTAAGGACCTCGTAGCCGGTATGAATGATGTACCGGAGGATATGAGGACTATAGCTGAAGGTCTTCCTTACAGAGATTATCTGACACTTGGCGTGCTCGTTCCGAAACTGCTGCTTAATAATAAGACAAAGCATAAAACAATTGGAAATATTATTCCTGATAACTGGGTATATGTTCATGACAGAGGTATCCATATGGGAAGATTCCAGATATACAATAACTGGTCACCCTATATGGTTAAGGACCTTGAGAACACCGTATGGGTGGGTCTTGAATACTTCTGCTATGAGAATGACGAATGGTGGAATATGAGCGAGGATGAATTTGCTAAGTTCGCCATTGAGGATATGGTCAAGCTCGGACTTATCGACAGTGCTGACAGTGTGCTTGATTATCATGAGGAGAAGGTGAAGAAGGCTTATCCCGCATACTTTGATACATATGAGAGGATGGATGAGCTTACGGCATATCTTAACACCATTGATAATCTGTATTGTGTAGGACGTAACGGTCAGCACAGATATAACAATCTTGATCATTCTATGTGTACAAGCTTTGAGACAGTGAAAAACATTTTGTCAGGAAGAACGGATAAGAGCAATATCTGGTCTGTCAATACAGAGACAGAGTATCATGAGAGCAAGTCATAGTTATTATTATTTCCGATGCATTTATGCATCGGAAATTTTTTGGTGAAAAATATGGCAAAGATGACAGCAAAAAAATATGAAATGGATATGTGTAACGGACCGCTCCTTAAGCAGATCCTAATATTCACCATGCCGCTTATGGCATCGGGGATACTCCAGCTACTATTCAATGCAGCAGATATGGTTGTGGCGGGAAGATATGCAGGAAGTACTGCGCTTGGCGCGGTCGGAGCAACTTCGTCACTGATCAACCTGATAATCAATGTATTCATGGGGCTGTCGGTAGGAGCGAATGTTGTAATTGCGCACTTCTATGGTGCCAATTCCAAGTCCGATGTCTTCGAGACGGTGCATACTGCCATTGCGATGGCAGGTGTCTGCGGGGTATTCCTGCTTGTATTGGGCTTCTTCGTATCGGAACCGGCACTTATTATGATGGATACGCCTGCGGAGATTCTGCCGTATTCGACCAGGTATATGCAGGTATACTTCATCGGTGTGCCCATGATGCTGCTCTATAACTTCGGAGCCGCAATACTAAGAGCTGTCGGTGACACTCAAAGACCGCTCTTTTTCCTGATCATTGCAGGTATTATCAATGTTATACTCAATGTATTCTTTGTGAAATATTTAGGTCTTGGAGTCGTGGGTGTGGCTTTGGCTACGGTGATATCGGAGGCGATAAGTGCAGTTTTGGTCCTCAGAGCACTTATTATGAACGATGGAATAGTTAAGTTAAACTTAAGAAGCATAAGAATATACAGGGACAAGGCATCAAGAATAGCAAGGATCGGGCTTCCGGCAGGCTTCCAGGGAGCCATCTTCTCCATATCCAACGTGCTTATCCAGTCGTCGGTCAATTCGTTCGGAGCAGTTGCGGTAGCGGGCAACACGGCATCCATGAGCTTAGAGGGCTTCGTATACAATGCGATGAACTCGTTCCATCAGACCGCTGTAAGCTTCACGGGACAGAACATGGGTGCAAGAAAGTATGACAGAGTGAAGCGAATCGCTTGGCAGTGCATGCTCTGTGCAGTTGCGACCGGAATAATCCTGGGCGGAAGCTGTAGCATCTTCGCAAAGTCCCTGCTATCCTTGTACAACAGTGAACCCGAGGTTATCGGTTTCGGTCAGCGAAGGATCATAATCATCATGTCAACCTATTATCTGTGTGGTATCATGGATGCCATTGTAGGAGTGCTTCGCGGCATGGGCTATTCCATCATGCCCATGATTGTGTCCCTGCTTGGTGCCTGTGCCTTCAGGATCGTGTGGATATACACAGTTTTTGCGGCAAATCCGACACCGGAGTGTCTCTACATCTCATACCCAATATCCTGGGCAATCACCTTC
>SAMEA3663248__coassemble_726_pt1 | contig 11332 bp, 7 predicted proteins | sample SAMEA3663248__metabat2_high_PE_009 | metagenome-assembled genome bin SAMEA3663248 (sample SAMEA3663248) | pig gut metagenome | biome: pig gut; feature: pig-associated habitat; material: faeces | place: China | collected 2013 | reverse complement strand
AAGAAAAGCAGCACAAGAAGCTATGCTTCTCGATGCTGCTTTGTCTACAGTCTGAAGGCTCCTTGATTAAGGAGCCTTATTTCTTGCAAGATATCCGACAAATTGATTTTTTTCAAGATCATATGAGAAATAATTGTATTTCAAATCCTCCTGGATTTCTTCATTCTCCCTGTCGGAATAGTATTCCATCGTATAATAGGAATCCTCAATGTTCATACCCTTCTCATTTTCATGGATATTATCCGCTAGCTCCGCTATCGGGTAAATCATTCCGATGCAAATAAGTACAATGATAACTCCTTTAGCCATTTCCGACCCGTTTTCATTGAACAGGAAACTAAGGAGCATAATCATAAGAATAAAAAGAACGGGAATTGTGGACGACATCACAACATCATTAAAGAGTCCCATTCTAAAGAAGGGGGCTGCCAACAGAATAAATGCTGTTATGTAATAGAGAGGCTTCTTTCTATTCTCCTTAAATATACATATCAGATATATCCCCACCATAATTAGGATAAAACAGATATAGGTCCACAGTTCTCTTCCCTTGAATCCCTGAAGTCTCAAGCTTGAACTTACCGGCTTGGTCATCGATACATTTCCCCACAGGTAAATCGCAATAATAATACCGAGTGAGAACGCAGATATAATGTTATATATGCTGAATACATCCCATACCCGGCATTTTCCGCCAATAAGATGTACAAAAGCCAAAATTATTGCGGCAATACAGAGACTTGCGAAAGAAAAAGCGCCAAACAGTGCCACCGGAATGATAAAGAAGCAGAAATATTTCTCCCTTATCCTCCTCTCATACAGGAGTTCAGCAACCAACCAGGCTACGATTACCTGCGGAAGCACCCACCTTAGCATTACTGTATTTGAGCGGTATTGAAGCATGGCATCTGTTGTAAGAACCCAGTGATAATTTAGTAATGAATAAAAGCCCTCCTTTAATATCAGACTTAGAAGAATCTGACACAGAGGAAGCGCCCCCGAAAAAAAGAACATCACTATAAGCGCAACAAGCTTCTTAGCCCTTGTGTCTGCTCCCGTCACCCTAATGAGGTTAATATATACAAGCCATACACCGACTATCGCCCAAATCAGCGTAAAAGCATTGGCTATATCAAAGCCACCATATACCTTCCCCGCCAAAGCAGGCAAAAGGTACTGCCCCAGATAGTAGGTAAGCATGCTTTCTTCAGCCTCAGTATAATATACCGGCCAGGAATGTGTAACCAGGTCCCTCAGTACCGCATTATGCTTGGCATAGTCTCCGGGCTGTGGGAATATTCCGCCAACGCCAATAAGGATCAATACTGCCGAAACTGTTAAAAAAGCAGCAATTAATATTACAGGTGATATTTTAATGTTATCTCCTGTGTTCATATACTCCGAATCACTGTTTATTTTTATAAATGTATACAGTATTCCTATCAGAGTAATACCGGCAGCATAGATATTACACCATCCGAACAGAAAGATAATCACCGGAATATAGATATATAGGATTGTAAGTCTGTGAAGTAGTTTATTATTTGTATTCATATATTTCCTGCAAAACATAAAGAAAGACCATATCTCATTATAAATGAAATATGGCCTAAACTCTACCGGTATTAATCCTTAAATCTTGAAGATTCCTACAGACTCATCCAGATTAGCGGCATTCTGCTGAAGCACTATAACCGCATTATTAAGCTCTTCAACAGCAGCAAGCTGTCTCTTGGCAGTCTCATTAAGTTCACTTGCCGATGCAGAGGTCTCAACCGATGTACTTGATATACTCTCGATAGCCTCAAGCGTATCCGTTTTCGCCTTCTCTATTCCTTCTATTGAATTAACGATAAATTCCATATTGCACGAAAGATCCGCAACCTTTGTTCTGATTTCATCAAAAACCCCAACCGTCGTCTTCAGTGACTCCTCTTCACTGTTAACTATTGTCTCAGCTCTTCTGGCAATATCTATTATCTCGTTCATTCTTCCTCTTAGTGCTTCAACGATATTACCGATCTCACCGGCAGCTTCCGTACATCTTAATGCAAATCCCCTGATATTGTCCGCAACAACTGCGAAGCCTCTACCGGCCTCCCCGGCTCTTGCAGCCTCAATGGATGCGTTAAGTGACAGAAGCGAGGTCTCATCCGAGATATCTTCAATAGTTGTAATAATTTCATTGATTGCCTCAGTATCCTTACTAAGCTTATCAATTTCTTCTATGATACTCTTTGTAACATAGGTAGTATCATATACATGCTCACTAAGTTCATTTACTACGCTGATACCATTTTCAATAGCAGTTTGAGCATCGCCTGTTATTGAATTAATTTCAGTTGCATTAGACTGAACCACCGTGATTTTATCCGCAAGTTCTTCCATCTGATTCAGGCAGTTGGCGGTATCCTCGGACTGTCTGTTAATTCCTTCATCAATATAGGAAACAGCCTGTGTGATGGTCCTTGTCATGTTAAGCAGAGTATTGGTATTATCCTCAACAAGGTTAGAGGAATCACCAAGCTCGGTACTAACCTGGCTCATCTTCGAGATAAGATTCTTCATACTGTTGGTCATATTCTTGATATTGTATGACAGGGTCGAGAACTCATCCTTTCTCGAAAGGTGAAGAACATTGGTAAGATCACCGCTTGAGGTTGTCTGAAGATTCTTATTAACCTTATTAATGGTCTTGCCTATATCCCCGGCAAAATAGCTTCCCAGTATTATCGCAGCAAGTGCACAGAGAACAAGTGCTATTATAAGATAGAGCTGAATGGACTTGGCGGCACCGAGAATGCTCTCCTTTGGTACAAGCGCACAGACCATTCCATTAATATTGGTTATAGGGGAATACACAAACAGAAAATCCTTGTTGTTAAGAGTAACCGTTCTGCTTCCGCCTTCACTACTCCCCGCAACGTCTGACAACAGTCCGCTGTCTCCAAAAGAGAATCCGTCATCTACACTGACAATCTCTGTTCCATCATCTAAGACAAGACCTACCACACTTCCTGCAGCCAGCTGTGTATTGCCGATAATGTCTCTGATGTATGAGGACTGAACATCAACAATTATATATCCTGCAAACTTATTCTTCTTATTGTAAAATGATCTGACATAAGAAATATCATAATCACCTGTAAGCTTCAGTTTCTCATCAAGTTCGCTATGCTTACCTACCCATACACTTTTCTCTCCGGATTCTACAACATACTGACCTGTAGCCGTTGCATCGAAGGTCTCAAAAGCATCATTCTTTTTAATAACACTTGTATTGGTAATTGAGTCATATCCCGGACCAATTATCGAGATGTTAGCCACAATATAGTCAGCAGTCGCTTCATTATTGACAGAAAGCTTTGCTCCATTCTGCTGTACATTGGTTGGACTACCATTAAAACAGGTGACCGCATCACTTCCCAGTCTGTCTGCAATAAGAGATACCGACTGTCCTCCGGCTGATACGTATTCGCTTATAGTGGAAACTGTAGAATTAATGGAATCCTCGCTATTCTGAACCAATGCAGACGAGCATCTGTTGTAGATCAGAATTCCTACAATGGTAAAAAGCACCACCGGCATAAGAAACGCCAGTGTGAGCTTTACTCTAATTGAAGAAAATAAACGAATCTTCCCACCAAGCTTAACATTGTCCCTGGCATCCTTAACAGCAGTATTCTTTTCCTTCTTCTGAATACTTCTTTCTCTTAATTTTGTTCTTTTTTCTTCATCGTAACCCCCGGGTGAAAAAGCAAGGTTTTAGTTTATTTTAGTAAATTATAGTATATTTTAGACATCAAGTCTACCCTATATTATTATTTTGCTCTAAATAGTTCTACAATCATAAAAGCACCAAACATTTTCAATAGATTTAAACCAAAACTGTTATTCAGCAACCTTCACCAGAAAATAATATCCATTATTCTGTGTATAAACCAGGTCTCCGCATTCAAGAATCATATCAACCTGAATGTCGCTATACTTCTCTCTTTCTTTTGCACCTACATATATATAGGAAATATCATATTTATCTATAAGATTTAATCTGTCCGTCTGAGACAGCCCCGAGTATAGGGAACTCACATCCTGTTGCCTCTCCTTTACATAATCATAGCTGTTATGCCACAGCCATTCATGGGTCTGCCAGCCAATAACGGTTGGATGTCCGGTAAGTGCGGGAATAACGCAATAATCAGTATAGCTTAATCCGTCCGCTGTAAGTATCACCTCATCTTTGGTAATATTTTCGTCAATCCATTTAACAACATTCGCTTCATCACCCATATTCTCAAGTATGGAAGAATCCGACTCAATTCCTTTATAGCTTAACGTATCCGGTTCTCCAAACCACATTCTTGAAGCCGTAACAAAATAGAACAGAGTTGTAAGAAAAAGCATAAAAATCAGAATAAGGGAGGTCTTAATTCTCTGCAGCCTTACGTCCTTTAGGACACCTCTTAATCTGACAGATACACGTACCATTATTATACCAAAAAGGATACCGAACAGAATGAAGGCCTGATAGGTAAGCTTAAACATGGTATTGGCCCTGGGATATGAACCATAATATATATCTCTAACATATACACACTCGGGAATAAATACCAGACCTATTGCACACAGTGAGAGGCAAAGGCAAAAAAGATCGGGCATTATTATATTCAAGAAAAATTTGTTATCCCCTGTTCGGATTCCCATAAGATCATCCTTATTAAGGAGGATTATCATATATATAATAACAGTCGCTATCTGTATGCCCCACATAATTATCAATTGGTGAAGCATAGTATGATGATCAACTATTCCTATTCCGTCAAACATTTTATCAAAGGATGTCATGAATAAAACATTAACGGCATTAATTATCAGATAAGACACAATAACTTTAGTTATTGCAAGCCATATAATCCTTGGGATCTTCTTGCATCTGTATACCGTAGATGCAAGAATAGCAATTGATAGTATCGTGAAGTATATTATAAAATCCCAATAATTTGTCATTGAAGAGATACTGATCAAGAAGGATATTATAATTAAATATGGATTTAATATCTCATGGGCAATACCATGAAACGTAAGTTTCTCATCATCAAGCCTTTTATCCTTAGTGATAATAAGATAAGCATACAAAAGCGAAAGAATAGTGATAACCACAATGATATCAATAACATGTGCATGCAAATCGCCCACTAGAAATGAGTAAGAAGGAAATTCCGATATTGTCCTGTCATTCTCAACCACAGGCGTATATCCTATATATCTTGTAGAATCTGCAAACCAGTATTTCTTATCAGTCTCTATGCCAAGCATCCCCTGAAGCATTGGAACAAGCTTATAGAAGACAAAATAATGACCATTTCCGGCAATGCATACCGCCATTGAAGAAATTACACCACCGGACAATCTACCTCTTAAGCCAATACCCATATCTTCCAAAATAATATTGCATAAGCAAAACACCATAATAAGCGACAGCGCAAATATCATATTAAGCGCCAGAGTATATCCTATCGAAACATTAACTCCCGCAAGCTTACTAAGATATGTCATCATATAATGACCGAAATAATAGTAGTTAATATTCTCTCCTGCTGCGAAGGAATCCAGGGGTGGGAAATAATCGCACTTATATATGCTCTTCATGAATGCATAATCCATAAGTCGTTCGGTCTCAGTTGCAGGTATTTTGCATCCCATAAGAAGTGTAATCAGAAGAAAGGCCAGAATAAACGCAAGTTCAACGGATAATATGGAACGAATGATCTCCGTAACAGACAAACTACACACTAAAGCTGATTTATCCGTTTTTTTTCTTATCACATAATAAAAAAGCGACCATGAAATAACAGTCGCAATTATTATTACGGTAATAATTGACCCTCTGTCAAAAACCACCAGTTTAAATGATGAAAGTAACCAGACTATATAAGATAAAGTACACAGACCGATAACTTTTGAAAAGATATAAGAATATCTTCCTCCATCCTTAAACAGGATTAACACTAAAGGAAGTACACTAAATCCCAATATAAATAAAGCCCCTGCCCATTTAATAAGGGCATACATATCATTACCTATTAAGAATAATCCAATAAGAATACAGGAAATGATCAGGCACGCCCTTATAATAATTCCAACATATGATTTATTTTTCATAATATCTCCATAATTAAATCACAGTTATTATTTAACAATACTAGAAAATAATAGAGAATATTCCCGCACTAACAACCCCCATGATAATACCGGCTAAAACAACACCAGATACAACGGCAAGTATACTCTTCTTGAAATCCATATCCAGAATTGATGCAGCCAGTGTTCCGGTCCATGCACCGGTACCCGGAAGCGGAATACCCACGAACAAAAACAGAGCATAATACAATCCTCTTCCTGCCTTGGACTGAAGTTTCTGTCCACCCTTCTCTCCTTTCTCAAGACAGAAATTAAAGAATTTGCCGATAACCTTCTTATCCTTTCCCCACTCAAGTACCTTCCTTGCAAAAAGATATATGAACGGAACCGGAAGCATATTGCCGACAATGGCAATTAAATAACATACGGTTAGATTGAGTGGTTCACCTGCTTCAATAAATCCAATGGCATATGGAATTGCTCCTCTAAGTTCGATAAGCGGCACCATAGATACCAAGAAAATCATCAAATAATGCTTTAATGTACTCATATATTCCTCCAGACTAAAATTTGTTATGTCATCCACTAAATATAGATGAAAAGACTTCGTTTTATATTATCAGGACCACTTAGGCGATTCAATTCAAATCAATCATCTTGTTGTGATAATTGCAAGTTTTTTTGCAATTTTTCACCAAATTTCATTATTTTGCAAGCAAAACATGCATTTTAATTGATTCTGGTAAAAATAACTTGCAAATTAATTTTTCAACATATGGTAGATAATAAAAGTTTCATCTTATTTTACCACAACATCTATATTATTAACAGACTAATAACAAAATGCCTTAATTAAGTCAAATTGTATATACTTAAATTTATAAAAAAAACGCGGGATCAATTTTAGTTTTAATCCCACGTTACGTCAACCACCATATGTAGAGTAACACCAACTATTTTTATTGTCTTCTTTTTAAATATGTAATGCTCTTCCCCGGAACAGATATTACTCCATTTTTGAGCACAGACAGGCTGTTATCCACCGATAATGTATCAATCACCTCTAAATTCAGGTCCTGTATTGCGATTTCAGCACTGCTTTCCTGTGTATTATAGGCTATATAAATCTCATCTGATAACTCTGAGCGTCTGATTAAGGCTATATCCCCGTCAGTAACATCATAAATTGTATCAATGGTGCCCCTGGCAATTACAGGATTGGCATTTCTTATGTGTAAAGCCTTCCTGTAATAATTATAGATTGAAGTTTCATCCTCAATCTGCTTGTCGAGAGTATCGAAGCTTTGATTAATATCCCTATCAGAATCTAAGGGTCCTTCACAAATACCGTTCATACCCGAAGCATCATCAGACCACTGCATTGGAAGTCGTTTATTCTCATCCTTCTTACCCTTACTCTTCATTCCAAGCTCCTCTCCATAATATATAAATGGAGAACCGCCCATGGACAGAAGTAAGCCACCTGCAAACTTTATATCGTCCTCATTTGAGTTTAGTGCATTGCACACACGACTCATATCATGGTTTGTTATGAACGGGGCATTGATGTAGTCTTCATTAACCTTCCGGTATGTCTCTTCGGTCTCCTTAAGCTTAGTCACAAAACTTTCAGCATTACTGTTGCCTCTTGCAGCCTTGATTATCTCTCCCTCTGCTCCCGACATCGAGAAATCAAACATACTTGGAGTATCACTCAGGTAATAGTCCGCAATAGTATCTCTGTTGGCCCAAACCTCGCTCACCATGTAGAAATCCGGTTTCAGACTCACACAATACTCATAGAAATCATTCATTACTTCGGTATTAAATGATGTATCTCCTTCTTCGAAATGCATGGTTGCATCCATTCTGAAGCCATCGATACCTCTGTCAATCCAGAACGCAGCTATATTCTCAAACTCTTTCTTAACGCTTTCAGACGACAGATTAAGATCCGGCATTTCTGACCAGAATACTGCTTCGTAGTAATAATCGCTGCCGGGCACCCTGTACCAGCTATTATTCAGTTGTTCTTTGGAAAAGTGATAGTAATCAACATACGGACACTCCGCAATATCGATTTCTTCATCCGCCTCAAGACTTTTCAGATAGTCACAGGCTGCGATAAACCATGGATGCTTAGAGGATGTGTGATTCATTACAAGATCAATGATTAGACGTATATCCTTCGCATGGCATTCATTGATCAATGAATCCATATCCTCTAAGGTACCATACTCTTTATCGATATCACAGTAATCCGTTACGTCATACTTGTGATATGTTGTGGATGGCATTACAGGCATAAGCCAGATTCCGTTGCAGCCCAAGTCCGCAATATAATCAAGCTTTTCCTCAACACCCTTAAGATCTCCTATTCCGTCACCATTAGAATCGTAATAGGAGTATACGAATACTTCATAATAATTGCGGTAGTTATCATCTACCGCTTCTTTGATATTACCCGGCTCTCCGGTTTGCCCACAGCCGGTAATCATTACCAGAACAAAAGATACAACTACCGCAATTATTCTTTTCATATTATTTCCTTAATGTAATTTTAGCCCTTAACAGCTCCACCTGTAACTCCTTCTACATAATACTTCTGAAGAAGCATGAACAGAACTGTAATAGGAATTGCTACAAGCACACCACCCGCACAGAATCTTGTGAAGAATCCCTGGTAGTCGTTTGTCCAAACCCATCTCTGAAGGGCAACCGCTACGTTATAGCTGTCCGAATAACCAAATGCAACATATGAAGCAAATACGTAATCACACCATGGTGCCATAAATGATTCAAGAAGCTGATAGATGATAATCGGCTTTGCCATAGGAATAATCATTGTAAGGAAGATTCTTGCTCTTGAAGCACCGTCGATTCTTGCTGCTTCATCAAGCGCAATCGGAACAGTATCGAAGTATCCCTTACATACATAATACTTCATTGCCGCAGTCATTACAGAGATAAGAATCAATCCGGGAATAGCCCCTTCCTGTGTCAGACCAAAGTTCTTAAGAAGGAAGTATAAGCAAATCATGGTAAGGAAGCCCGGGAACATGCCAAGGATCAACCAAACCTTCATGATAGCCTGTCTTCCGGCAAATCTCATTCTCGAGAGAGCATAGCTCACACCAAGTACTATCATGGTAGAAAGTGTGGATGTGAAGAATGCAATAATAAATGTGTTCTTAAACCATAATGTAAACTTATTCTCAGGCTTTAACAAATATATGTAATTGTCCAGCGAGAATTCCTTAGGTACGACATAGTCAACCATACCACCAAATTCAGTCACATAAGATCTAAAGGACTGAAGGATCAATCCAACGAACGGCAACAGCCAAACAACACTCATTATAATAAGGATAGCATAGGTTACAGCATTCCCAATGTGTCTCTTACGGCTCAAGGAGCTAGTCTTTTCATTCATTACTGGAACACCTCCTCATCCTTAACTGATGGTAACAATCCATATACGATAAGCGAAATAACCGCCGTAACAACGAATACCATAATACCGATTACAGCTGCCATCTTGTAGTTTGTATCATTTACTGTCATCTTATACAGCCAGGTTACAAGCAAGTCTGTATATCCTGCCTTGGCAGCAAGACCCATCGACTGCGGTTTACCCTGATTAAGAAGATAAATAACATTGAAGTTATTAAGATTACCAATAAACTGTGTTAACAGGTAAGGACCTGTAACGAAGAGCATGTATGGAAGTGTAATATGGAAGAAACACTGCCATGAATTAGCGCCATCTATTGTAGCTGATTCATAAAGATCAGCCGGGATATTCATAAGAATACCACTTGCCATTAACATCAGGTACGGAATACCGATCCACAGGTTAACTACAATAATTGTAATTCTTGCAAGCATCGGATCCTGCCAGAACGGTATGTAGGAATCAATCCACCCCCACTTAAGAAGGTAAGCATTAATAATACCATCACTGGCAAACAGCTTATACATATAAAGCAATGATACGAACTGTGGAACAGCAATTGTTGTGATGAGAATTGTTCTCCACATCTTCTTAAACTTGATACCCTTCTTGTTGATAAGCAATGCAACTGCAATACCTAAGAAGTAATTTAAGAAAGTTGCAAAGAATGCCCATACCAGCGTCCATGCCAAAACTACGAAGAACGTAGAGCCAAAGCCGTTGGTATTAAGGCTGAACAGATTCTTGAAGTTCTCAAATCCAACCCATGTGAACAGCTTAGCCGGAGCCTGATGATCATAATCATAATTAGTGAAGGCAACACATATCATAAATGCGATAGGTAATGCCGTGAACAAAAATGTTCCCAATACAGGAATTGCAAGCAATGTCTTGTCAAAATTCTGATCAAGAAGAGATGAGAAGAACTTCTTGTTAGTCGGCAATGCCTTACCCTGTTCAAGAATCTTCTGCTCCTTGTAGCTTGCGCGGATATTGATATACCATATGGTGAGATATACCAAGATAAGAACAATGGTCAACAAACCATATAATAAGATAAGGAAACTGTTATCACCATACTTAACAGTTCCGTCAGGATTGAACCCCTTTTTCTCAGTACCGAGAGTATTGAACTTTACCAGGTACTTGAGACCAAAATTAATTAAATAAACCCAGAAAATAATCTGACTTGCAAGCAATGCAATACCCTTTGCAAACTGCTTGCGCATAATTGATCCAAAACCAAAGATTAAGTAAGAAACTCTTGTCTTCCAGTCACCTTTTTTGAAAATAGAACCGATTTCTACGAAACCTTCCTTAACTACTTCAAAATACTTTTTTACATTATCTTTGGAGTTACCGTCTTTTGCCATGCGCCTTCTCCTATTTTATAAAAATTCCGGCGAAGAAATCTTCGCCGGAAAATTTATATTCTGTTACTTGATATCTTACTGTGCGTAAGAGATACATGTATCCTGGAAGTTCTGAAGAACTGCCATAAGATCCTCATCTGATGATGAAGATGAGATTGTACCGTTGATTATATCATCACCAAGTGATGTTGCAAGTGTCCAGTAGTCACCAGGGTACTGTCCCTGAGGAATTGTGTATGCAAGCTGCTCAGCAAGAGCTGAGAGAGCCTCGTCAGCCTTAACTGCGTCTGAAGCCTGAGCGTTTACGTTTGAAGGACCCCAAGCAACTGCCTCATATCTGGCAAGCTGTGTCTCTTCATTAGAA
>SAMEA3663248__coassemble_700_pt1 | contig 11565 bp, 11 predicted proteins | sample SAMEA3663248__metabat2_high_PE_009 | metagenome-assembled genome bin SAMEA3663248 (sample SAMEA3663248) | pig gut metagenome | biome: pig gut; feature: pig-associated habitat; material: faeces | place: China | collected 2013 | reverse complement strand
ACAAGTGCGCCTACAACGGCCGGTGAAAATGACAATAATAACAACACAGGAAATACGACAAGTGCAGGTGGCAGCACCGGCACCATAGCATTGCCTACCATAGTTCCGCTTCCTTCAACAGATAACGGCAATCAGGCAATCGGCGCAATAGGCATAACCGGCAACACAATAGACGTAAACGGTAACGAAACAGAAATACAGACAGATGAATATGAAAGCACGGGCGAAAAGAATGGCAGCACGGGCGAAAACAATAGTAGCACGGGCGAAAACAATGGCAGCGAAGCAGGCAGCTCAAATGTCACAGTTAAGCCTGTGATAGAGCTTGAGGATAATACGGTGATCACCGGAGAAACCCTTACCAATATGGGAATCTCAGGTGAGGTTGAGCTTAAGCTTGATAATGGAGTAACCTGGGATATCGACCTTACGGGAGCAGATATGGCTGCACTGAGCATCGACCTTCAGGTAGACATAGGCAGTGCCGAGATTCCGGACGAAGTGATCGGTAAGCTCAACTGTGAAGAATATATGCTTATGAGTCTGTCACATGACGGAGAATTCGGTTTCAAGGTTAAGCTTTCGGTTCCTGTTCCCGAATCAGAGCAGGGCAGATATGCGAACCTCTATTATTACAACCCTGTGACAAGGAAGACTGAGCTTGTGGATTCGGTTCTTGTAGCAGACAGCATGGCAACCTTTAGCATGAGCCATGCTTCCGACTATGTCATCACCTACACCGACAAGCAGCAGGTTGTCGGCAATGGCTTGAATGTCATGATGATTATACTGATCATACTGATCGTTGTGGTAGGCTTGGGAGTTCTTGGCTTCCTGCTGTGGAAGCTCAGAGCCATTCCGATAGATAATGATTACTTTGATGAAGAGGACAACTCTCTGACCTAAGGGGGCAATATGTTATTCAACTCATACATCTTCATATTGCTCTTCCTGCCTCTGGTTCTGATATCCTTCTACACCTTGAAGGGCAGGAGCCGGAGGGCCTGCAAGGTCGTACTGGTGCTCATGAGTCTCTGGTTCTATGGCTACTTCAACCTTAGCTACCTGTGGATCATGCTCTTCTCCATTGTAGTGAACTACGCATTCTACCTGTGGATTTGCCGAAGCAGCTACAGACGCCGGGTCTTATCGCTTGGTATCGCGATGAACTTAGGCCTGCTGTTTTACTACAAGTACTTTGACTTCTTTATAGACAATTGCAACGCGCTTTTTAATCTTAATATGCCGCTTAAACATATTGTCCTGCCGCTTGGAATCAGCTTCTTTACCTTTCAGCAGATAGGCTTTCTTACAGATACCTATAGGGGCCAAACCGCGAGAACTGACTTCATCGATTACGCCCTGTTTGTGTCCTTCTTCCCGCAGCTGGTAGCAGGACCGATAGTGGAATACGAAGAAATGATGCCGCAGTTTAGACAGATAGGCAGGAAGATTACAGAGCAGGAGTTTGCCTCGTCTCTCTTCATGTTTATAATCGGCCTTGCTAAGAAGGTGCTAATAGCCGATACCTTTGGAATTGCTGTGGACTGGGCATTCGATGCGGTTAATTACGGAATCAATTCCACGGAGGCTCTGCTTGCGATTCTTTTCTATACGCTTCAGCTGTATTTTGATTTCAGCGGATACTGCGATATGGCGATAGGACTTGCAGGTATGCTTGGAATCAGGCTTCCGGTAAACTTTGACTCGCCCTATAAAGCGGTACACATAATAGATTTCTGGAAGAGGTGGCATATCACCCTAAACAGATTCTTTATGAAGAATATATATATTCCGTTAGGTGGCAACAGGAAGGGCAAGGTGAGGATGTATGTTAATCTTGCTGTTGTATTCCTGCTTAGCGGTATCTGGCACGGTGCCGGATGGAATTACATCCTCTGGGGTGTTATGCATGGTGTTCTGTACATTATTACCAGATTCGTACTTGAGCATACCGGTGAGTGGCATAAGATATCCAAGGCTGTTTCAAGGATATTCACCTTCGTATTTGTTGCGATAGCCTGGACCTATTTCAGGGCTCCCGATATAGCGACCGGAACGGAGATGCTTAGGACAGTGCTAAAGCATGACTTTCATTTGGTTGCCTCACCCATGTATGAGGCCTTTAACTTAGGAGAACTGTGGTATGTACTAAAGCTTACACACTTAGCCTCTACTTCCCTCGGTCCTTATATATGTATGTTTGGCTTCATAATCGCAAGCCTGCTTACAGTAAACCTTGCACCGAACAGTAAGGCACTGTCTGTGAAGTGCAGATACGGAATACCTTCGGCAGCAGTTCTTGCCTGTCTGTTGGTATGGTGTGTAGTTTCCCTGTCAGGAGTCAGTACATTCCTGTATTTTAACTTTTAACCGGTATGAAGCGATTTTTCCTTACCCTGACAGTAATCGCGACTGTGGGGCTTGTGGGCTTTGCCTCAATAATTGCATATGTGGACCCGTTCTTTCATTATCACAAGCCGATTGAGGGCTTTCCCTATGTTGTGGATGATCAGGTGGATATGAATCCGGGACTTGCCAGGAATATGGACTACGACGGAGTGCTGCTGGGCTCATCCATGACGGTGAACTTCACGGCGTCGAGCTTTGAGCGTGATATGGGTCTTAAGCTGCAGAAGCTTTCCTACAACGGAGCCTACCCCAGAGATCAGTACAATATCATGGAGCAGGTGTTTGAGTATCATCCGTCGGTTAAGAGAGTGTTTCTGGGGATAGATGAGCTGAATTATTCGGCTGATGTGAATGAAACAAAATATCCGGTGACGGACTATCTGTATGATAATAATCCGGTCAATGATGTGAAGTATCTGCTCAACAAGGATGTGATGCTTGATTATGTGTTAAAGCCCCTGGTGGACAGGAGTGATGCCACGGACTGGGATATGATATATCCGATGTGGTGGAAGCCTGAGCATTATAATCTTGCCAATGTGAGGCTGTATTATACTCCGGCTGAGGAGATAAAGGATACGACACCGCTCGAAGAATATATTGCGGGTATTGAGAAAAATCTGGATACTAATATTATTCCTTTTATTGAGGAGCATCCGGATACTGAGTTCACGATATTTTACCCGCCCTACAGTATTCTCTACTGGTATGATGCCAAGAGAACGGAGGATGTGGATATCATTGTCGGTAAGCTTAGGTTTATTACGGAGAGGCTGCTTGCTTTCGACAATGTGGAGGTATATCTCTTCAGCGGGGATGAGGAAATAATAACGAACTTCGACAACTATGCCGATTATACTCATTACAGCACGGCTGTGTGCGATTATATGGTGAACTGTTTTGCGACAGGTGAGCATCGAATAGATTATTCGAATTATGAGTCAGAGCTTGAGGCATTAAGAGAGCTGGCGCTAAATTATCCATACGAGGATATTGATTTATGATTATTTCTATACTGTTGTTAATTCTATTACTTGTAGTGGTTCCCTTCTTCGTGGGACTGATCCCGGGATATTTCATCCGTTCGCCCAGGCGCAGCCTGCCGATGATATATATCTGCGGTTTTCTCTCCTGTATGGCATTGTTCCAGATAGTATGCGTGCCGGTGGTGCTGACCAAACCGCACGAATTCAGTCTGGTGGTGGTGATATATTCCTGTGTGCTCGCGGCGTTGTCAATTGTGGGAATCACACTCGCAGTTGTGGAACGGAGACTTAACGGCAACAGGTACGCCGAGGTATACAAGCTTGACAGGGTGGTCTCTAAGGATGAGATAGTGATGTGGATACTGGCTATACTTGTCATCTTTATCCAGATGGTGATGGCCTTCGTTACGCAGTGCTTCGACGGAGATGACGCCTACTATGTGGTTCAGTCGCTGCTTACGGTCGAGACGGATACCATGTACAGCATTAAGCCCTACACAGGTCTGTCTACGTCACTTGACTTAAGACATGCACTGGCGACCATGCCCATGTGGGTGGCATATCTAAGTCGCATTTCAGGCATGCATCCGACGATTATCAGTCATAGCTGTCTGGGAGTCGTACTGATCCCTCTGCTGTATATGATTTATTATCAGTGTGGCAGGTTGTTATTCAGGAAGGATACCAGAAGACTTCCGATATTCTTAATATTTGTTTCAATACTTTATGTATTCGGTAATGTTAGTATATATACCAATGAGACCTTCATGATGACCAGAACCTGGCAGGGCAAGGCCATTCTTGCCAATATCTGCATTCTTGCAGTGACCTGGCTGGTGCTTGAGATATATGATTATGAGAATGAAGGCAAGGAGATGAGGATAGGCTACTGGGTGACACTGACGGTAACCAATGTGGTTGCAGCCATGTGTTCAACGTCAAGCATCTTCCTGATAGGACTGTTAATCGGTATAGTCGGAGCGGTTATGACTGTGCACAAGAAGGATGTTCAGGTTGCACTGAGGCTATTGGTTACCTGTGTACCGCTGTTAATATATGCAGGCATCTTCCTCATGGTATAAGCTTGTGAAAATGAAATTACTACGTGAATCATTGTAATTAGGAATTGACTGATTTATGACAGAGACACTTGAAATCTTAAAAGCATATAACGGAACGGGATATTACGGAATGCTCTTCATAGCATCCCTGCTGTATCTGTACTTTACCGAGGAGGACACACATACCAAGAAAATACTTGTTATTGTGCCCACCGTAATACAGATACTGTTCTTAATTCCGTATTTCTATATGATATACAACAAGCTGGATGAGGGAACCTATTACAGACTGCTCTGGCTGCTTCCCACCACTTTGGTTATCGCATATACGGCCTGCAAGATCATCGATACTCATACGAGACTCGGTGTTATTGTCATGGCTGTAATACTTGCGCTGTCAGGCACAATAGTATATGCGGGAAGCAATGTCTCCATAGCAGAGAATGAATACAATCTTCCGGATGAGGTTATCGAGCTTGCGGATATGGTGAAACCGGATGAAGGCAGAGAGAGGGTATGGGCAGCCTTCCCTCCTTTACTTGTTCACTATGTCAGACAGTATACAACCGATATCATGCTGCCCTTTGGAAGGGACAGTCTGGTAGATCATTGGAATGCTCCGATGAACCCGCTCTTTGACCTTTATATGGAGCCGACCATGGATGCGGCCAAGCTCAGTGAGTATGCCACCAAATATTACTGCAATTATGTAATAGTTGAGAAGAGTAAGAAGGTTATAGGCGACATTGAGGCCAATAACTTCGAATATGTCGGAGAAACGGCTAATTATACCGTATATCAAAATATGCTGGTACCGTTCTGGGACGATACTGATGAGGTTGTTAACTTCTATTCGTTCACGGATGAACTCTACGGCACCGGCAATACTTCGGAGGAATAAAGATAATATGTGGATTGCTAATAACTGGAAGGATTATGAGGTGATAGATACCTCTGACGGTGAGAAGTTAGAGAGGTGGGGTGATTATATCCTCAGGCGTCCCGACCCACAGGTAATATGGAATACTGAGAAGACGAATCCTTTATGGAAAAAATACAATGGTCATTATCACAGGAGCAAATCAGGCGGCGGTGAATGGGAAGGCAGGAATCTGCCCGAGGAATGGCAGATAGGATATGGGGACTTAAGATTTAATCTTAAGCCGTTTAGCTTCAAGCATACAGGACTCTTCCCTGAGCAGGCAGTCAATTGGGACTGGTTTGGCAACATCATTCGCCGGGAGATAGCATCAGGTAAGAGAAAAAAAGGAGAGATTAAGGTATTAAACCTCTTTGCATATACGGGTGGAGCCACACTTTCAGCGCTTAATGCGGGAGCCATGGTCACTCATGTGGATGCATCCAAGGGTATGGTCGGATGGGCCAAGGAAAATGCTGCTGCGTCCGCGCTATCAGACAGACCGGTCAGGTGGCTTGTGGATGACTGTGTGAAGTTCGTGGAGCGTGAGATAAGACGAGGCAACAAGTATGATGCCATCATCATGGATCCGCCCTCATACGGCAGAGGTCCTAAGGGTGAGACCTGGAAGATAGAAGAGAGTATCTATCCATTTATTGAACTTACGACCAATATACTGAGTGAGTCCCCGCTGTTTTTCCTTATCAATTCATATACGACGGGACTACAGCCGGCGGTATTAAGCTATATGATGAATATGACCATCGTTAGCAAATTCGGCGGAAGGGTTGTGTCGGACGAGATAGGTCTGCCCGTTAAGGATACGGGTTTGATATTGCCCTGCGGCGCTTCCGGAAGATGGGAGAGAGTATTATGAAAAAGGAACTTATAATCCAGATAGTGATAGGCGTCGTAGCGCTGCTTCTGGTGGTATTTATGGTGGTAAAGGTAGTTAATTGGAACAGGGGTAAGGATTCCGACTACAATCCGGATGAGAACAATACGGAATTCGACGTTGAACCGACGGACTACATTCAGCCGCTCAGTGCAGAGCAGATAGCGGGCAAGGTAGATGATGGTGTTACTACCTTCCTCTGTATAGGTAACAGCCCTTTTGCGGATAACTATAGCAATAATAATCTGGCCGCGGCTCTTGGCGAGGTATATGACGCAACGGTAATTAATGCAGGAATTGCAGGCTCCTATATCACTCAGAAGAATGCGGAAGTCAGCCCGGATTATATTGAGGATGGAGTCAGCTTATATCAGATGGCAGCAGCCATAGGAAGCGGTGACTTCTCAACCGTTAAGGCAACGGCAGAGAGTATGGGAGATGAAGCTAAAGCAGCAGTCAGTGCTCTCGAGAATACAGACTTTACCAAGGTTGATGCGATTTTTATAATGTATAATCTTGAGGATTATGCGGACCACAGACCCTTAGGAAGTGAGTCTGTAGAGGATGTGACCTGTATATACGGTGCGGTGTTTAAGTCGATTCAGACGATTCAGGAGGCATATCCGTACATCAAGGTGATCATGCTTTCGCAGCCGGCAGGCGGAATTACCATAGATGATTTCTACGTGGACGGCGATAAGCATGATATCGGATGCGGAACGCTGACGGATTATGTGATATTTGAGACACAGGCAGTGGCATCCAGGGGTGCCTGCTTCGTGGACGTATATTACGGTGCGATAAATATTGATCAGAGGGATAAATATCTCTATGATGATTATCATATTAATGATGATGGGGCCATGTCGATAGCAAGTCGTGTGAAGAAACTGGGGGCATATTAGGTATGAAACAGAGAGATGAACAGTTCACAATATTGTCGGCGCTAGCTATGCTCCTGGTTATCCTGGGGCATATCAACTGGGATATCCTGGGTAAAAGTCCGCTTCTGCCTTATTATTCCTATCACGTGATGATATTCGTGTTCATCTCGGGTTATTTCTTCAAGCCTGAAGCCAGCGATAAGATGTTGGAATACATATGGCGGAAGTTTAAGAAGCTGATGGTTCCGTATTTTATATGGAATGCAGTCTACGGACTGCTCGCCTGGGGACTTAGGTTCCTTGAGTTTGAGATCGGAGGCGACTTCAATCTCTATAATCTTTTCCTGGCGCCTTTTATGGGCGGACACCAGTTTATGTTTAATGCGGCGGCATGGTTTGTTCCTGCGCTTTTCCTGTTCGAGGTGGTTAACATAATAATTGTCAAGGTGCTAAAGATTCTGCACTTTGACAATGAATATATACTGGCAGCGGTCTATATTTTCGCGGGTGTGCTTGTGGTGGCGCTTGCCATGCGCGGCAGTGTGTATGATTATTACAAGATTCCGGGAAGGATGATGATGATGGCGCCGGCCTTCGCGCTGGGCAGACTCTATAAGATTAAGATTAAGCAGTATGACACGATGCCGTCGGTTATCTATATTCCGGTGGTGGTACTGTTAAGCTTCGTTATGGTAAGGACTCATCCGGGGCTCAATTACAGTGCGGTTTGGGTGACGGGCTTTACCTCAACGGTGTTCACTCCGATTGTAACCATGATACTTGGAATTGCCTTCTGGCTCAGGGTATCGAAGTTACTGTATATGCTTCTTAGTAAGATTGGCGGAGAGGTCAGACGCTTTGTTCTTCGTATGGGAAGCAATACCTATGCCATTATGATGCACCAGCTTCTTGGCTTCTTCTTCGTGAACACGATCTATGCAATCATGCGATATCTCAATGTCGGCTTTGTGAGGCTGTTTGACATGAGCGCATATCATAGCGATATTTATTACACCTTCGTGCCGGGCGGTGAGATATGGAAGCTTGTTTATGTGGTTGCGGGTATTGCGATCCCGCTCATGATCCAGCGCGCTTGCGATAAGGAATAGTGAGCGTAAGAAACAGGGAAGGATATAAGAACGTCAGACAAAGATAAAACGAATGAAGAATATCAATACAATGGATAAGATCAAAATTAAGAATATAATACTGCTCCAACTCATAGTGATCATCTATACCATCAATTCCATAATCGGCAAGCTCAGTGCCGGTGAGGAATTCATGAGTATGAGATTCATTCTGTTCTATGTGGCAGAGGTGGGTGTGCTGGGAATCTATGCTCTGCTCTGGCAGCAGATGATTAAGAGATTCGACTTGTCGATCGCCTATGCCAACAGAGCCATGGCCCTAATCTGGTCGGCAGTCTGGGCAGTTGTGATATTCCATGAGAGCTTAAGTATTAAGAATATCATCGGCATACTGCTTGTAATAGCCGGAACTGTCGTGGTGAATACGGAGGCGACTTCATGAATATGTATTTTGGAATTCTGATAATAGGAGTTACGGTCGCTTCTTTCTCGCAGATACTGCTCAAAATTGGCGCCAACAGACCGCATGTAAGCCTGATTCGCGACTATCTCAACGTCCCCGTAATCTGCGGCTATGTCCTAATGGCCTTAAGTGTAGTCTGCTCAATGATAGCCTTCAGAGGACTTGATTATATGAGCGTACCGCTCATGGATGCACTGGGCTTTGTCCTGGTGCCGATACTCAGCAGACTGTTCTTTAGGGAAGGCTTCACAGTCAGGAAAACAGCCGGCATCGCATTGATCGTCGCCGGCATGATAGTGTACTATTTATAGTCTGCGGATAATATATTTACAGATGGGATTGCCGATTGAAGAGAAACGCTCCTCATACTCGGTCATTATGTTCCCTTCCATCAACTCACTGTCATTATGTAGGTCGAAGGTGTGCTTCACGAGAGAGAAACCGCCTGCCTCGACCTCCTCAAGAGCGAAATCAAACAGCGCTCTGTTGTCGGTCTTAAACTCAATCTCCCCATCATGTACAAGAATCTTATGGAACTTCTCAAGGAAGCGTCTGGACGGCAGGCGCCTCTTGGCATGTCTGTCCTTGGGCCAGGGATCCGAGAAATTAAGATAAATCCTGTCAACCTCGCCCTCAGCGAAGCATTCATCAATCTTCACGGCATCCATCAGAATAAACTTAAGGTTGTCAAGCGTACGCTCTTCCATCTTCTGGGTGGCACGAAGCAGCACGCTCGAATACATCTCAATCCCGATATAATTAATATCCGGATGCGCCTCTGCCATATCCATTATGAAGCGTCCCTTGCCCATGCCGACCTCAATGTGTATGGGATTATTTTGTGGGAAAAGCGCTCTCCACTTACCCTTACTCTCCTCGGGGTTCTGTACCACGAATCTGTTGGTTGCAATTGTCTCTTCGGCACCCTTAATATGTCTGAGTCTCATAGATTTCCTGTTCTCCTGATAATATTACTAAAGTCAAAAAATACGTACCGTTCTATATTACAGACATTTGGTCTATCGGTAAAGTGGCAAATATGGTATTCTATAATTTATGAAGAAATGTAATTACTGCAATATTTACATAAGCGGCAAAAGGAATCACTGCCCCCTGTGCAACAATGCCCTTGAGGGTGAGGCAACCTCGCCCCACTGGCCGGGAATGAAGAGACTAAGGCTTAAGGGCTTCATATACAAGCTTCAGGCCTTCCTGGTGCTGGCTACGATAATTATCTGTCTGGCTCTGGATTTCCTTATGGATGTCAGGGGTGAGCGCCATTGGAGCATCGTTGTGCTTATATGGGGACTCGGAATAGAGGGCATGGTCAGACATTTTATCAGGCGCAGACTCTCCGCAGCTGCAATCATTACCGATATTGCGCTTGCCATAACTGTACTCTTGCTGATTACAGGTAGACTGCTTGACTTTTTATACCCGATTGCAACCTATGTTGCACCCTATACCATAGCAGCACTGCTGCTTACGAACCTGATTCTTGCGCTGATAGACAAGAAGGGTAATGCACTGGTATATCTGCTGGGCAATATACTTATGGGAATGATTCCCTATGTGATATACAAGCTTATGAAAATGGCGGTTCCGCTTAGCTGGACCATCTGTCTGACGGTGAGCGTAGTTGTGCTCCTGGGAATATGTATATTCAGAGGCAGAAGTGTGAAATCGGAGCTTGAGAAGAGATTAAATATGTGATCGGATGGAATTATGGCAGAGGATTGGTATAGAGTAGACAATGTCGCCAAGGTATTCCTTGCGGCACATAATAACAGAGATACCAGGGTAATGAGAGTGAGTGCTACCCTGAATGAAGAGATAGATGAGCAGCTGTTAAACGAGGCTCTCGGTATCACAATTAAGAGCAGACCGGAGTTCCAGGTAAGAATCAGGAGAGGCTTCTTCTGGCATTACATGGAGCAGACTGACCATGTGCCGGTGGCTGTTAAGGAGAGCGGAAGACCCTGTCCGATTCTCTATGGACGCAACTTCAGAGGCGTACTTCATTATAAGGTATCTTATTATGAGAATCGCATAAATATTGACATATTCCATGCAATAGCAGATGGAACGGGCGCCCTGTCCTTCCTAAAGCTTCTGGTATTTAATTACCTGAGACTGTCTCATCCGGGTGAGCTGAATGACCTGGTGATAGACTCTGCAGCAAGTGTGGACGACAGATATAAGAACAGCTTCGTACAGTTCTGTGAGAAGACTGAAAGAGCAATACCCAAGCGAATCTTAAACAAGAAGAGCAAGGCGTACCATATTCAGTCGGGCAAGCTGCCCTTTGACCAGCTTCAGTTTATGGAAGTTCATATGCCTGCAAGCGGAGTATTAAGCAAAGCCAAGGAGCTTAAGGTATCCATGACCAGCTTCCTCGGTGCAACGCTGATGATGGCGATCAATGCAGACAGACCCTACATGCTTCGAAGCAAGCCGATCACTATCTCGCTGCCTGTCAACCTTAGGAACTACTATCCGTCTGATACCATGCGCAACTTCTTCAACAACGTGGATGTGACGCATGTCTTTGACGGCAGTGAGACAATAGAGAGTCTCTCTAAAGAATTCGAAGTTAAGTTTAAGGAAAAGCTGACTCCGGAGAAGATTCAGGAGCAGATGGACAGATATCAGAGTATTGAGAGAATAGGACTTACCAGGGTTACGCCGCTTGCTATTAAACAGATTGTGGTTAAAGCCTTTCAGAAGAGTGAGAACGGCAGGGTAACGGCGGTGCTTTCCAACCTTGGCAGGGTAGAACTGCCTGAGGAGATGAGACCGTATGTTAAGGAGGTATCTGACTTCTGTGCCACCAACAAACTCTTCATTACGGTTACAA
>SAMEA3663248__coassemble_631_pt1 | contig 12295 bp, 10 predicted proteins | sample SAMEA3663248__metabat2_high_PE_009 | metagenome-assembled genome bin SAMEA3663248 (sample SAMEA3663248) | pig gut metagenome | biome: pig gut; feature: pig-associated habitat; material: faeces | place: China | collected 2013 | reverse complement strand
ACCGGCATTCCGATTGACTCATAGTACTGCTCCTGCATATCTATAGCCTTCTCAATGGTCTTCTCAGGATGTTCAAAATCAATATCCAGATTCCAGACATTTGCCGCATACTGAAGCCATCTCTGAATATTGGCTTTGTATACATATCTTGCCCAGCTGCACCAGATAGCAGCAAGTCCGGCACCATGAGCAACCTCGGGATACATACCCGATACTTCGTGCTCAAACTGATGAACCACAAGCATGAAATCCCTGCCACACTGGGTAAGTCCGTTATGAGCAAGACTGGATGCCCACATCATGTTGGCTCTGGCTTCATAATCGTTAGGATTCTTTAGACAGTCATTGCCTGCCTTCATCACACTTTTAATCACAGCCTCGGCAATTGAATCTGTAAGGTATGTGTCGTTTCCCTTGCAAAAATACCTCTCGATTGTATGCATGGCAATATCCACAGCACCGCATGCGGTCTGATAAGGACTTACAGAATATGTAAGTTCAGGATTCTCTATGGCAAAATCGAAGCGATTGGCACTGCAGCCGTATCCACGCTTCTGGCCTGTCGCTGAGTTGGTAATTACACAGGAATTGGACATCTCTGAACCGGCAGCGGAAAGAGTGAGGATTGCGCCTTTCTTAAGAGTCTTCTTCGGAACTTCCTTACCCAAAGAGAAATCCCATACATCAATATCGGGATTGGCCACTCCGTTGGCAATGTCCTTGGATGAATCCATAACAGAGCCTCCACCGACTGCAAGAATGAAGTCGACGCCTTCATCCTGACACAGCTTTATACCTTCACGTACAAGTTTAAGCTCAGGATTGGCCACAACTCCACCGAGTTCTACGAAATCAATGCCTGCCTCTGAAAGAGAAGTCTTTACCCTGTCAAGCAGTCCGCTTTTCTTAGCAGACTGGCCGCCGTAGTGAATAAGGACCTTCTTTACATCCATAGATGCGATGAGGCTTCCGACCTTAAGTTCCTCATCCTTACCAAAATAAACCCTGGTTGGTGTCTCATATACGAAATTATTCATACTGCATTCCCTCTCATATAGTAAAATAAATAATGAAAACCATTTACGATTAGTATACTAGCCTTCAATCCAATGTGCCATTAATAAATTGTAAATATTCATAAATTAATATATAATTAAAAATCACATTGCCATTGTAAGATCGGAAATAAATCCAGAGGTGCGTAAAATAACCAAAGAACCGTCCGACAGAGGATCGACATACACTTTTCGGGAGAAAAACATGGAGCTTAAGGACAAATTACTTGAATTTCTGGAACAAAACAGAGACAGACATCTTTCAGGTGAAGCCATGGCAGGTGAACTTGGTGTCAGCAGGACCGCCATCTGGAAAGCGATTACAACTCTTAAGGAAGAGGGATACGAAATTTCGGCCATAAGAAACAAGGGCTATCGACTGGACGTGGATACCGATATTCTGTCAGCCCAGGGGATAAAGAAGTACCTGCAGGAGGATTATGGGCTTGACATCAATGTCATTCATTCGGTTGATTCCACCAATTCCTATGTTAAGAGCAAAGCTCTGGCCGGAGAAAAGGAGGGTTACACCCTGATTGCGGGCTCTCAGAGCATGGGACGCGGCAGAAGAGGCAGAGACTTCTATTCGCCACCGGATTCAGGGCTTTACATGAGCATCCTTCTTCGTCCTGACAGCTATGATGCAGACAAAGCACTCAAACTGACAACAATGTCAGCTTGCGCCGTATGTGAAGCAATAAGAGAATTATCCGGCAAAAACGCTCTGATTAAGTGGGTGAACGATATTTACATTGATGATAAGAAGGTCAGCGGCACATTGACGGAAGGCTCCTTCGATATAGAGGGAGGATACCTGGAGTACGCAATTCTGGGAATCGGAATCAATGTTTTCAAACCCCGCGACGGCTTTCCCGAAGAACTGAAGAGTAAGGCCGGATATATATATGATGAAGGATTGTCGGATATCAAGAACCGGCTTGCGGCTCTGGTCATCAGCCACTTCATGTCATATTACAGGAGCGGAGATCTGACTTCGTACATAAAGAAATATAAAGAGTATAACCTCTGTATAGACAGGGATGTATATTATGAAGGTCGATGTGTCCATGTCATTGACATCGATGACGACTGCCATCTTATAGTCAGAGATTCAGAAGGCAGAATCAGGACGCTAAGCTCCGGGGAGATAAGTATCAGTTTATCAAAATAGCGGAAAATCGGGGCTAAAAAAGCACTGAAACCATGGGGATAGACTATACCGGTCAATCGATTAAAATACAGGCAGGCATAGAGTTTGGTAGGGGGATTAAAAATGAAGTGGATTAATAAATATCTGTTCGTATACAAGACTCAGATTATCCGAAGTTTCACATATAAATATGATGTATACGGCAATATCATAATGCAGACCATAATCATGATAACCTCAGCATTCTTCTGGAGGGCACTGTATGGATTTGATATTTCAAAACCATACGGCGACGTAATGGTCAATGGTGTCAGACTGGAGGATATGCTTACCTATATTATCATGTCGTCCGTGCTCTCGGTGCTACTGTCGACTAATGTGGAGAGAAGAATAGAGAGCAGTGTCAGAAACGGAAGCATATCAACGGATATGATGAAACCGCTAAATATCTTCGGTATATATCTCTCTGAAGACCTGGGCAGAATCACTGCTCTGATATTCCAGAATATCCTTCCGATACTAATAATCGGAAGCCTTTTTATAAAGGTACCTGTAATGAGTGATATGACACAGTTGCCGCGATTTTGCATTAGTATGATGCTATCCTTCGGAATCAACTGGCTGTTGGCGGCACTCTTTGGAATGTGGGCATTTACGGCAATTGATGTGGATGCGCTGATCCAGGTTAAGAAGCACCTGCTCAGGTTGCTTTCGGGCAGTATCATCCCGCTTTGGTTCTTCCCGGACTGGTTTGCAAATATTCTTAAAGCTTTGCCGTTTGCATACATCTATCAGCTGCCGCTTGACATATATATAGGAAAGAGCAGCGACGCTGAGGTGCTTCAGATGATGACGATACAGGCAATCTGGCTTGTGGTGCTTGGACTTGCGTTCTTCATTGTTTCCAAAAGAGCGACAAGAAAGATTATGATTCAGGGGGGCTGATTCTATGAAAAACGCGAAGATTAAGTGCCTGCTTCATACGTTGGCTCATTATATTGATGTAACCATATGCCATATCAGGATGGCATTTCTGATGATTGTTGAGTATCCGTCGAATATAGCGGGTTGGATGATATCGAATCCGATTCAGTTCATTCTCGGATTTGCGACGATCAAGTTCGTGGTTGAGCAGTTCGGACAGATTAACGGCTGGACATACGGGCAGCTGGCTTTTCTTTACGGATTGTCGGTTATTAGTCACGCACTGTCAATGATATTCTTTGTTCAGGGATGGTTCATGGGCTTCTATGTTGTGGAGGGAGAATTTGACAGATATCTCACAAGACCTTTGGGTGTCATGTACCAGTTCTTCTTCACGAATATCAACATATTCGGTGTCACAGACTTAATTCCCGGAATACTGGTATTTTTATATGGATGCGTGGAGAGCAATTTTACATGGTCTATCGCCAAGGTAATATGTATACTTCTAATGCTGATCGGCGCCACCCTTATTCGCGGCGGCCTATATCTGTGTCTTGGAACGACTTCATTTTTTACCAAGAGTACAATGGATTTCGGACAGTATACACAGGAAATCATGGATAAGACTACACTCTATCCGTTATCCATGTACCCGGAGAGCATGCAGTTTTTGCTGACTTATCTTATCCCGATCGGCTGGGTATCCTTCTATCCGATCTCGGGACTCCTTGGAATTGACAGCGGGCAGACGTACGGTCTTCTGGCCTCGGTGATCACACTGCTTGTAGGCTTGATAGTCCTAGCGGTGGCAGGGCTGTGGTTTAACTACGGACTAAATAAGTACGAAAGCGCGGGGAACTGATGCACGAAGAAGAAAGGCAGAAGGAATGGAAAACAATAAGATGATAGAAGTAACCGATTTGTCCAAGGATTACCATGTAGTGAAGAAGGAAGCCGGACTGTCGGGCGCAATAAAGGGGCTGTTTAAGTCAGACAAGCAGACCATCAAGGCCGTGTCGCATGTAGACTTAAGTGTCGATAAGGGCGAGATAATAGCAGTGATCGGACCAAACGGAGCCGGCAAATCCTCGCTTATTAAGATGATGACGGGTGTTCTTACGCCGACTAGCGGTCAGGTGCTTATAAACGGCAAGGATATAACGAAGAACAGGAAAGAGGTTGTTAAGAACATCGGAGTTGTTTTCGGTCAGAGGACACAGCTTAACTGGGATCTGAGATTGGGAGAGAGCTTTGAACTGCTGCGTCACATATATGAGATTGACAGGGATGAGTATGAGAAGACCCTTGAGGTTATGGATGAGATCTTAGGTATCAAGGAGATAATCAACAAACCTGTCAGGCAGATGTCGCTTGGACAGAGAGTTAAGGGAGACCTGGTAGCTGCGATGCTTCATTCTCCGGAGGTACTCTTCCTTGACGAGCCCACGATAGGTCTTGATGTCAATACCAAGTTCGCTCTAAGAAAGTTCATCAAGGAGATTAACAGGGTAAATAAGACAACCATAGTGCTTACCACGCATGACCTGGGAGATATAGAGGAGCTGTGTGAGAGGCTGGTAATCATTAATCACGGCAAGATAATAGAAGATGGCAATCTGTTAGATATTACTGACAGGATAGCTCCGTACAAGACCTTGGTTGTGGAATATTATGATGATGAGAATATTCCGACTCATGAGAATAGCACCCTTGATAAGGTGGAGGGAAACGTCGCAAGATACCGGTTCATGAAAAACGATATTACGGCAGCAGCCCTTATTGCAGAGCTTTCAAATAAGAAGAAAATGAAGGATGTTGCAATAGAGGAGGTTGGAATCGACGAAATAATCAGAATTGCCTACGGACAGTAGGAGTAAATCATATGTTATACCATGTGGGCGCAATTTACTTTACATTATTTTTGAAATATACTAGAATTATTGCAGTAAAAAATTTATAAGGAGATTAACCATGAATATTTCACCATTACAGAAGGCAAGATATGAGTACACTCCCAAGCTTCCCGGTATGTTAAGACAGGGAATTGCTAACATCTGTGTTAAGGAAGGAGCAGAGACTCAGAGTGTTGCCGACCAGGACAAGATCAAGGCACTTTTCCCGAATACCTATGGTAAGAAGGAGATTACATTCGAGAAGGGACAGAATACATCAGCTGCCAAGAAGCAGGTAGTAGGTGTTATCCTTTCCGGTGGACAGGCACCCGGAGGACACAATGTTATCTGTGGTCTTTATGATGCACTTAAGGCTACTGATAAGGACAATGTTCTCTTAGGCTTCAAGGGCGGCCCGGACGGACTTCTTAAGAATGATTATGTTGAGTTTGATGACGAGTTCATCGACGCTTACAGAAATACAGGTGGATTTGATATTATCGGTTCGGGAAGAACTAAGCTTGAGACCAAGGAGCAGTTCGCTATCGTAGCAGAGAATGCCAAGAAGAACGGTCTTACAGCAGTAGTTATTATCGGTGGTGATGATTCTAATACTAACGCTGCTACACTTGCAGAGTATATGGCAGCCAACAATACGGGAATTCAGGTAATCGGATGTCCTAAGACAATCGATGGTGACCTTAAGAACGAGGATATTGAGGCTTCATTTGGATTCGATACAGCTACCAAGACATACTCAGAACTCATCGGAAATATCGAGAGAGATGCTAACTCAGCTAAGAAGTACTGGCATTTCGTTAAGGTTATGGGTCGTTCTGCTTCTCACGTAGCACTTGAGTGTGCACTTGAGACACAGCCTAACATCTGCCTTATCGGTGAAGAGGTTGCTGCCAAGAAGATGTCTCTTGCAGAGATTACCAACTATATTGCGGATTCTGTTGAGGCAAGAGGTAACAACGGTGATAACTTCGGTGTTGCTATTATCCCTGAGGGTATCGTAGAATTTGTTCCTGAGTTCTCCAAGCTTATCGCTGAGATCAACGAGCTTCTGGCAGGCAGCAAGACAGAGGAGTTTAATGCTCTTCCTGACTGGGAAGCTAAGTACAACTTCATCAAGGCAGGTCTTACAGCTGAGTCGTTCTCAGTATTTGATATTCTGCCTCAGTTCGTTCAGCAGCAGCTTTTCCTTGAGAGAGATCCTCACGGTAATGTACAGGTATCACTCATCGAGTCTGAGAAGCTCTTCTCTGAGATGGTTAAGGCTGAGCTTTCTAAGAGAAAGGCTGCAGGCACATACAAGGGCAAGTTCGGTGCACAGCATCACTTCTTTGGATATGAAGGAAGATGTGCTTTCCCTTCTAACTTTGATGCAGATTATTGCTATTCACTTGGTTACAACGCATTCATGCTCATCCAGTACGGCTACACAGGCTACCTTTCAAAGGTTTCCAACATTGCAAGACCTGCTGAGGAGTGGGTGGCAGGCGGTATGCCCATCACCAAGATGATGAATATGGAGAGAAGAAACGGTGAAGACAAGCCGGTTATCAGGAAGGCTCTTGTTGAGCTTGACGGCGCGCCGTTTAAGTATTTCGAGGCTCATCGTAAGCAGTGGGCTCTTGAGACATGCTTCAAGTATCCGGGTGCTATCCAGTACTACGGACCAGCAGAGGTATGTGACCTTACAACAGTAACACTTGCACTTGAGCAGGCTAAATAATTAGTAGGAATTAAGGACGTTCTGCATCTGCAGGACGTCCTTTTTTTGCAAAAATGCTCCGTATTTGGTTTTATGAGATAACGTATTAACTCGATAATGTGATAACCAAATAACTTGCCAGAAAGTAATTTATTCTATATATTTTACTTATATGCATTTTGTAGAAGGAGATAGTAAGTATGAACGAAAAGAAAGAGTTTAAGCCGTACATACCTGCTGAGAAGATTACTCCCGAGATTACGGTCGCATCAGTAGTCATGGGTGTTATCTTGGCGGTTGTATTCGGTGCAGCCAATGCATACCTCGGTCTTAGAGTAGGTATGACAGTGTCTGCTTCAATTCCCGCAGCAGTTATAGCTATGGGAGTTATCCGCGTTATCATGCGCAAGAATTCCATTTTAGAGAGTAATATTGTTCAGACAGTAGGTTCTGCGGGAGAGTCGGTGGCTGCAGGCGCGATCTTCACGCTTCCGGCACTGTTCTTATGGGCTGCAGAAGGTACCATGGACAAGCCTGCAATCATTGAGATTACACTTATTGCACTGCTTGGCGGTCTGCTCGGTGTGTTCTTTATGGTTCCTCTTCGCAATGCCCTTATAGTTAATGAGCATGGAGTTCTGCCCTATCCGGAGGGAACTGCCTGTGCAGAGGTTCTTTTGGCCGGTGAAGAAGGCGGAGCAGAGGCTTCAACTGTCTTCGCAGGTATGGGCTTTGCAGCTGCATTCAAGTTCATTATAGACGGAATCAAGGCCGTACCCAGCGAGGTTTCATACAGAATGAAGGGGTACGCCGGTGAAATCGGAACTCAGATTTATCCCGCTGTATTCTCTGTTGGATATATCTGCGGACCCAGAATTTCTTCTTATCTTTTCGCAGGAAGTTTGCTCAGCTGGGTTGTTATCATTCCTATGATTGTTCTTTTTGGTGATCAGCTTGTAATGTATCCCGGAACAGAGCCGATAGGTGCAATGTTTGCAGCAGGTGGTGCAGGAGCAATCTGGGGTAAGTACATCAGATATATCGGTGCAGGTGCTCTTGCGGGTGGTGGTATTATCAGCTTGATCAAGTCACTTCCGCTTATTGCACGCACCTTCAAGGATGCCCTTAAGGGAATGAAGGGTGCAGGAAGTACATCCAATAAACGTACGGCTCAGGATATCAACATGAAGGTTATTATCCTTTGCATCGCATTATGTACACTTGCAATCTGGCTTGTTCCGGCGATCCCGATCTCACTTATCGGAGCAGTCATCGTTGTGATTTTCGGCTTCTTCTTTGCGACAGTATCGTCAAGAATGGTTGGCCTGGTTGGAAGCAGCAACAACCCTGTATCAGGTATGGCTATTGCAACACTTCTGTTTGCAACGATCATCCTTAAGCTTACAGGTGATGATGGCGCTCACGGAATGCAGGGTGCTATCGCTATCGGATCTATCATATGTATCGTAGCCGCTATCGCAGGTGATACATCTCAGGACCTTAAGACAGGTTATCTTCTCGGAGCAACACCCAAGAAGCAGCAGATTGGTGAGGTTATCGGTGTGTGTGCATCAGCGCTTGCCATCGGCGGTACCCTCTATCTTCTTGATTCGGCATGGGGCTTTGGTTCGGCGGAGCTGGCAGCACCTCAGGCTACACTTATGAAGATGATCATTGAAGGTGTAATGGGTGGCAACCTTCCATGGGGACTTGTATTCGTCGGTGTATTCATAGCAATTATTGTTGAAATAGTAGGTATTCCGGTGCTTCCTTTTGCAATCGGTGTTTACCTGCCCATTCAGCTCAATGCCTGCATAATGGCCGGTGGTATTGTGAGACTTGTCCTCGACAAGCAGAAGAAGGAGGAGAAGGAGAAGACTCGTATAGTCAATGATGGTATTCTCTTCTGTTCAGGTATGATAGCCGGAGAAGGTGTTATAGGAATCCTTCTTGCACTTCTTGCAGTTGTTGGAGTTGACGGACTTCTTGATATCTCGGGAATTGTTCCGTGGACAGGTGTAGGTGCTGATATCGCAAGTCTTGTGGTGTTCGCACTTGTGATCCTCTCTGTTCTCAAGTTCTCTGTTTGGAAGAAGAGTAAGAAGAGCGAATAATATATGGTAAAAGCACGGGGACTGAGTGTATGAAGAAGAAAGATGTGATCTCAAAGAATTATCTTGATAAGATTCCGATAAGACCGGATGAGATAAATTGGAGTAAGGATGATGAGGGCATGGTGACCCTGGATATCGAGAATAAAGGCTTCTTCAATATGCTTGCACAAAAATTCTTCCATAAGCCCAGAATCAGTCATATTCACTTGGATAAGATGGGCAGCTTCGTATGGCCGCATATTGACGGTGAAACGGACATCTCCGGTCTGGGTCTTCTTGTCAAAGAGGAATTCGGTGATGAGGCCAATCCGCTGTATGAACGTCTGGTTAAATATTTTCAGGTGCTGGACAGCTATGGATTTGTTGTATGGAAAAGTGAATAAGATACTTACGTGTGTTATAATCAAGGCGTCTGCAAATACAGATGCCTTGATTTTTTGATGCACTTGCATGTTACTATAATAGGAAGGCTAAAGATGAATATACGTGAAAAATTGCTCGAACTGACAGAACCGTCATATGGAGATTTTCAGGCAAGGCTTGTCCCCAATATTCCAAGAGAGGACATAATAGGTATCCGTGTGCCAAAGATCCGGGCTCTTGCTAAGGAACTTAAGGGGTCAGAAGATATAAAGGTTTTCAGACGCACACTTCCGCATAAATACTATGAAGAGAATCTGCTTCACATTATAAGTATAGAGGATATTAAGGATTATGAGGAATGTATGGCGGAGATTAAAGCATTTCTGCCATATATGAACTGCTGGGCCGTAACGGATAATAAGGTACCAAAGGTCCTTACAAAGAACAGGGACAGACTGATTACCGAGGTGTTAAACTGGATTCAGTCTCCGGAAAGTTATATCTGCAGATTTGGCCTGCATATGCTGATGTCCCAGTTCCTTGATGAAGACTTTAGGACGGATTATCTTAAACTGGCTTCAACTGTGCGCTCTTGTGAATACTATGTCAATATGATGAATGCCTGGCTTTTCGCAACAGCCCTGGCTAAGAAGTGGGATGCAACCATTCCTTATCTGGAGAATAATCGTCTGGATAAGTGGACCCACAATATGACAATCCGTAAAGCAATTGAGAGTTATAGAATCACTGAGGAGCAGAAGACATATCTCAGAACCTTAAAAATACAGTGAAATGCAGTAACAGGAGTTAATATTATGGAAACAATAGAAAACAAAGAATTGATCGGGGAGAGAGCTGAATACTTCGCAAAAGAAAAGAACTACAGCAAGGTAATATTTAGAGACGGCGAATCTCCCTTGAAGCATGCTTCAAATATAAGTGTGGAAGCATCAAGTTTCGAATATAAATACCCTATGTGGAATACTGACAACACAGTTGTGAAGAATTCAATTTTCCATGAGCTTGGCAAATCAGGATTGTGGTATGTAAAAAATATGACAATCGAAGATACCGTGATCCACGCACCTAAGGAGTTTCGAAGAAGCAGTGGAATCACCCTGAATAATGTTAACTTTACCAACGCAGCCGAAACCCTCTGGACCTGCGATAATATCAGGATAAAGAATGTTCAGGCTAAGAACGGTGATTATTTTGCCATGAATTCATACAACTTCTATGCAGAGAATCTCACTCTGGACGGCAACTATTTCCTGGATGGCGGGAAGAATATAGAGATTCATAATTCTGTCCTTAATTCCAAGGATGCATTCTGGAACTGTGAGAATGTCACTGTATATGATTCCACCATAAACGGTGAATATCTGGGCTGGTATTCCAAGAACTTAAGATTCGTAAACTGTCATATCATTAGCGACCAGGGACTGTGCTATATAGACGGACTCACAATGGAGAACTGTACAGTAGAAGATACTGTACTTGCTTTTGAATATTCCACCAATCTGAGTGTAGAGATCACGGGCAGAATCGACAGTATTAAGAACCCCTGCGGAGGAGTTATCAAGGCGTCAGAAATCGGAACGCTGATTCTTAACCCCAGGCGCTGCAATCCGGCGGATACAAGAATCGATAGTGATATCATACATAAGATTCTCACAAAAGACCCTAATCCCAACGAATAATAAATTCAAAAATTCAGAGGAAAGACTATGAACTACGATTTCGACAAACAGATTAATAGAAGGAATTCCGGTTCCCTAAAGTGGGATGTTGCTGACAATGAGCTTGCGCTCTGGGTTGCGGATATGGATTTTGAAACTGCTCCTTGCATAAAGGATGCAATATGCAATCGTGCCCTGCATGGTATATTCGGCTACTCAATTGTGACTGACAAGTGGAGTGATTCCTATGTCAATTGGTGGAAAAAGCGCCACAACCTAAATATTGATAAGGACGCTCTGATTTTCTGTACCGGAATAGTACCCGCAATTTCTTCCTGTGTAAGAAAGCTTACAACACCTGCAGAAAAGGTGCTGATCCAGACTCCCTGTTATAACATCTTCTTTAATTCAATAGTAAATAATGGGCGGGTGCCCCTGGAGAGTCCGCTGTCTTTTGACGGAAGCAGTTACTCAATGGATTTTGAACGTCTGGAAAAGGACCTCTCAGACCCTCAGGTTTCGTTAATGATTCTCTGCAATCCGCAGAATCCGACAGGCAACATCTGGAATACTGATGAATTAAGAAGGGTCGGTGAACTCTGCAGGAAATACGGGGTTACCGTGATAAGCGATGAGATTCATTGTGATATAGTCAGACCCGGATACGGCTATGTGCCCTTTGCAAGCGTTAGTGAGACCTGTGCGGAAATCTCTGTAAGCTGTCTTGCTCCAAGTAAATGCTTCAATATTGCAGGCATTAACTCGGCGGCCGTAATGGTACCCAATCCTGTATTACGACATAAGGTCTGCAGGGCTCTGAATACAGACGAGGTCGCAGAACCCAACGCATTTGCGGTGGATGCTACAATCGCAGCCTTTATGGAAGGAGAGGACTGGCTGAATCAGCTGAATGACTATTTATTTAATAACCGCAATTTTGCAGAAGAATTTATTGCCAAAGAGATTCCGGGCTTTACCGTAATCAAGGGTGATTCAACATATCTTCTGTGGGTAAGGCTTGGAACGGATTCTGACGGTAATGAGATAAATGCAGATGAATTCGCTGAAGCACTGCGACGGGAGACGGGTCTGCGTGTAAACGGAGGCTGTGAATACGGTCGCTCGGGAGATAACTTTATCCGCATTAATCTCGCATGTCCACGTGCAGTATTAACGGATGCCTTAATGAGGCTAAAGAGCTATTGCGCTTAATAGGTGATAGGACCTTAAACAGTTTTGCCTGTTGCCTATATTTGATTGATATGGGAAGTTTTTGAGAGGTTTTGAATTTAAGATACATCGGGATTGCTTGATTTTGTAGAGTTCCGATGTATTCTCTTTTAGGATACATCGGAATCAGTTATTCTTGTTGAATCTCGATGTATCCGGAATGTA
>SAMEA3663248__coassemble_609_pt1 | contig 12507 bp, 9 predicted proteins | sample SAMEA3663248__metabat2_high_PE_009 | metagenome-assembled genome bin SAMEA3663248 (sample SAMEA3663248) | pig gut metagenome | biome: pig gut; feature: pig-associated habitat; material: faeces | place: China | collected 2013 | reverse complement strand
AGGAAAACCTAAATCAGTACAGGTTAGTCAGTTCTCTTACTTTTCCCATAAGGGCGGATAAGATAATTAAGACATCTATCAATGCGATGCTTAGCGGTCTTGCGGCGGTTAAGGGCGACCTTACGATGGATGACAGTATATATGAGAGAGCGGAAAAAAGGCTTACTGAGATTGAGGGAAGGCTGAATACTGCCAAGGCTACACTTAAGCTCTCCCTTGACGCTTCAATCCGTGCCCAGAAACAGGATGAGGGCCGCATCAGTGACCTTATGGACGAAATCAGCCTGCTTGAGAAAGAGGAGCAGGAGCTAAGGAATCTGTTCCTAAGTAATGGTAGCGATGATGTTGATACAGTTAATATTAAGGCCGACCTCTACACAGAGACCAATGATTACCTGACCAGACTTCCCTTCCTTCCGGCGGCTACACTCGGCAGACTGAGTGTGGAGAGCAGTGAAATAACACTTAGGGGAATTGTTGATGAGGGTACTCTTCTTAAGCAGAAATATGACCTGTTAAACAATACTTACGAGACGGTCAAAACCGAGGTCAGAAAGGACTTAGGCGACAGCATAGCCAAGGCCTTCAACAACGTTGATGACATTCTTAATGATATGAACCTGGACATCTCTGAAGAGAACAGAAGGGCTGTCAGGATTCTTGGATACAACAGTATGGTGATAACTAATGAGAATCTGCGCAATGTCAGAGAGATTGACGCTCAGGTACAGAGTCTCATTAACAGGATGAAGCCTGCCACAGTTCTTCAGATGATAAGAGAGGGTATCAATCCCCTCGATATGAATATAACTGAGGTTGTGGGCAAGTTGGATGAGCTTGATATGGCTCCCGACAGACGAAATGAGAGCATGTCCCGCTTCCTGTATAAGCTTGATAAGAGTAAGGAAATAACTGAGAGTGAGAGAGAGTCATATGTCGGTATCTACAGGCTGGTAAACAACTTAAAGAGCGAGGACTACGCTGCACTCGGAAGAGTCCTTGAAGCGGGTGAGGAGCTTACACTACGCAATGTCCTTAAGGAAATCAGAAGTGAGAAGAGAAGCTATGATGTTAAGATAGACGACAGCTTCGGTCTGCTCGACAGTACGGTGGGCGACATTAACAGTATTTCCGCCCAGATAGAGGCAGCCTTTGCAGGTGAGCACAGGCAGGAGAATGAGGAGCTTAACAGAGAGTACGAGAAGCAGGCAGCGGAGAATATGAAGGAAGCGGCAAGCGCAGATGAAGCAGTTTATGAGGCTCTTAAGGGCTTAAATGTTGCGGTAACGCCCGCCAATCTGTCTGCAATGAGTGAATATATGACGGCTCCGGGCTCATTTATAAGGAATCTGCTTAAGCTTACCGGGTCTTCCGATGAGATATCAGGAAGCAACTTTGAGGAGGAACTGTTAAATAAGATTAACGACCTCTTTGAGAGCATGAACGATAAGGAGAGTACACAGAAGAGCTACGACGACCTCCTGGATACCATGACAGAAATAATGTCGAATGCAACTATTGACATGTCAGGAGATGGCAAAGCGATAGATATTCGCACCATGACCCTCATGTATAAGCAGATAGCTCTGAACACTCAGGCTTCCATCAATGAGAACTACCACATTCCGGTCGTAATCGGTGACAGCATAACAGACATAAACCTTACCGTGATCAGTGACAGCGACAACCCCGGTGCGGATATTAAGATGGATATGGGACAAAGCGCTCTGATTGAGGCTCATATAACTCTAATAGATGGTAATGTTAAGCTGACTCACAGGTCAGTTGACGAAGAAAATGGGGAATTCATAAAACGAATAGAGGGCGTTTTTGCTAAGAAATGCAGTGAAATGACCGATATAAATAGTGTAGATAGCAGTGTTAACAGTCTTTACAGGCTGGCTAAGGTCTACATTGAAGCAGTTAAAGAAGAAGGTTAATTGGAGGATACCTTATGAGCATGAAGATTAATTACAATTCGTCAGCTATCATCGCGAACAATTCGCTTAAGATGAACGACAAGAAGCTGACAATTTCTCTGGAGAGACTGTCTTCCGGCTATAAGATTAACAGCGCGAAGGATAACGCTGCGGGACTTGCCATTTCCAGAAGAATGAATGCTCAGATTAAGGGATTGAAGGTCGCTTCTCAGGATGCCAAGGATGGTACATCTGTTATTGAGATTGCAGACGGAGCGTTGTCAGAGGTACATGACATATTACAGAGAATGAATGAGCTGGCTGTTAAGGCAGCGAACGGAACACTTAACGACGAGGACAGAGAGGCCTGCCAGCAGGAGATTGATTCGCTTGCTGAGGAGATTGACAGAATCGGAGAGACCACGGAATACAATGGTCAGCAGCTGTTCACGGGTAAGTTTGATTACAAGGGATATACTACAGATAAGGGAATCAAGGTAGATTATTACTCGGATTATGTGGATACGGGTGTATATAAGCTTAGCCTGAACACTATAGAATTTGAACTGAATGCTGACGGTGATTATGAGGTTAAGAGCGTAGATGGCAATACAGCCTGTGAGATTAATATAACAAATCCAAACGGTAAAACAGAGAGACTTACGGTGAGCGGAGATCCCTACCATCTGACACTCAAGGGTGACAGTGGAGATGAGATTAAGCTTGATACGTCGGCAAAATATAATGATTATTTACAGTCGGGTGGAAATAAGACAGATCCCAAGGTATCAATAAATATGGGTAAAGATCTTGAACTTGAACTTAAGGGATACGGCGCTATGACCATACAGGTTGGTGCCAATGAGGGTCAGGATATTGATATCAGATTCCCGAAGATGTCCTTAGAGACTCTCGGCTTCAAGAACCAGGATTCGGATTCGACCAAGGATATGAAGCTCTCTGTAGCAACAGAGACAGGTGCCAGGAAGTCGATTGAACTCATCTCCAAGGGTATTAGCTTTATCTCGGATATGAGGAGTAAGCTTGGTGCATATCAGAACAGACTTGAGCATACACAGAATAACCTTGCAACCAGTGAAGAGAATGTGACAAGTGCATATTCAAGAATTATGGATACAGACATGGCTGAAGAGATGACAGAGTATTCAAACCTTCAGGTTATCAACCAGGCTGCAACCGCAATTCTTGCACAGGCCAACGAGCGTCCCTCACAGATGCTTCAGCTGCTGCAGTAACAGATAAAGAAAATGGATAAGCTAAAGATTCAGGAATATACATTAAGAATTAGTCAGGCCAATCCCACGGAGCTTACAGTAATCCTCTATGAGATTACGCTTGAATACATAGGTGAAGCTATTCTATTAAGGGGTGAGGATGTATCACCCCTTAGAAGTGCGCTTGCCTGTGTAGAGGAGCTGCAGCACAATCTTCATATGGAATATGAGCTGGCACGTAACCTCAACAGGCTCTATATCTTCTGGAAACAGCAGATAAGGAATGCTCTGACATCAGGCGATTATTCGGGAATCGAGACCGTGAAGAATGAGCTTACAAGACTTCACGATTCCTATAAAGCCATAGAGACAGAGGATAAGAGCAGACCTGTTATGGAGAATACCCAGAAGATATTCTCCGGCCTTACCTATGGTAAGAACAGTGCTTTGCTTGATAATATTTCCACGGAAGTCCATTCGCGGGGATATATGGTATAATAGCAGTAGGTTTGGAGGTAATATGGAACTTGCTACTATTGTAAAATCACAAAAGGAATACTTTAACAGAGGCAGTACACTCAGTAATGCAGCAAGAAAGCGTGCTTTGGAGAAATTGCTTGATTCAATTATGCTGAACGAGCAGGCCATATACGCGGCACTTAACGCAGATCTGGGCAAGTCAAGGCAGGAAGCGGAAATGATGGAAGTAGGACCTGTTATTGCCTCTATTCGTTATGCCATTAAGAATCTGGATAAGTGGAATAAGACTAAGAAGGTGAAGACTCCATTATTTCTCTTCCCCGGTAAGAGTACGATTCATCGTGAGCCCTACGGCTGTGTGCTCATCATGTCACCCTGGAACTATCCGTTCTATCTGGCACTTCATCCACTGGTGTCAGCAATAGCTGCCGGCAACTGTGTGGTACTGAAGACCTCCAAGAAGAGTCCGGCCACTTCAGGGATTGTGGTTGACATAATAAATTCAACTTTTGAGAGAACATATGTATATGCCATTGACCAGGTACTTGGTTATGATGATATCGTAAAGCAGAAATATGATTATATCTTCTTTACCGGCAATGAGAGAGTGGGCAAGAGTGTTATGCGCTCCGCATCAGAGGAGCTGATCCCGGTAACCTTGGAGCTTGGAGGCAAGTCCCCCTGTATCGTTGATTCGACAGCCAATATACAGATTGCGGCACGTAAGATCATGTGGGGCAAGCTCTGTAATGCGGGACAGACCTGTGTTGCACCCGATTATGTAATTATCCATTCTTCCGTAAAGGAGGAATTCATCAAAGCCTGCAGACAATATGTAAGGGAACATATCGGAGATCCGTTTAACTGTGAGCAATATTGTAAGATAATATCTCTCCATCACTTCATGAGGATCATGAATCTGATCGATAGGGAGGAAGAGGTGATAGGCGGAAGAGGAGATGATAAGAGATTGATCATTGAACCGACCCTTCTGCCTCAGGCGACCTTTGATTCGCCATGCATGAAGAGCGAGATTTTCGGACCGGTGCTTCCAATAATCACCTTCGAGGATGCTGATGAGCTTCTGTGGGTACTTAAGGATAAGCCAAAACCATTGGCGCTCTATATATTCAGTAACAGCAGGGAGTTCGCGGACTTATTCATTAACAATCTCTCCTTTGGCGGCGGTTGTGTCAACGATGTAATTATGCATGTAAGTAATGAGGAGCTTCCTTTTGGAGGAATCGGAGCAAGCGGAATGGGAAGAGTAAACGGCAAGTACGGCTTCGACACCTTTACACATGAGAAGGGAATATATACGGTAGGAATTCATTCGGATATCGCATTGAGATATCCAACATACTAAAATAATAACCCGGTACTTATTACAGGTACCGGGTTATTATTATATACAGAAACAAATTATCATAAGAAACGATATCTTGGGACTAACCATATATGCTCTTAGCATCAGCATCAAGTACTGCATCTGCGGGGGGCTTGACTCTCTCATAGAATTTCATGCTCTTCTCAATTACTGATGCTTTGCCGTTAACAATCTCAATTATGCTTACAGAGCAGTTATCAAGTCTGATGTCCCAGAAATCCTTAAGAGGAGTATCAAGAATCCGGTTTAGGATCGTTCTGTTCATGCAGCCATGTCCGACTATCATGACATTGTTGTAGTGTCCCTCAAGTGGAAGTATTTCATTATCGAAGAAATCGGAGGTTCTCTCATACATTTGAGAAAAGGTTTCTCCACCCTTGGCTGGAACATAATGCTCAGTATCGAATTCAAACTGCCATATCGGATTTATCGGTCCGTCCTTTCGTCTGGGAATGATAATCCCCTCACATTCACCGAAGTTGATCTCCTTAATCCTGTCATCGGTATGAATCTCAAGCTCTCTGTCACCCATTATTATTTCAGCAGTTTCAACAGCCCTTATTAGCGGAGAAGAATAAACATAGTCAAACTCCACATCTTTAAGTCCCTCGGCAGTGAGCCTTGCAAGCTCAATTCCATAGTCATTGAGTCTAATGTCTGTCTGTCCCTGAAGCTTTCTTACAGAGTTCCAGTCTGTTTCACCGTGTCTGATCAGATATACTTTCAAATTAAATTTCCTTTTCAAAAATAAATAGTGTTTTGAGCGAAAAAAAAGCACCGACCCCATGGCTCAAGTCCACAAAACCGATACTTTAGTGCGCCTTCAGGGGCTCGAACCCTGGACACCCTGATTAAGAGTCAGGTGCTCTACCAACTGAGCTAAAGGCGCATATCCTATGCCTTAAACGGAGCGTAATCTATTGCGTTCTCCGTGACGCAAGTGTTATTATATTATAGTGTTTTTGAGATTGCAAGCATTTTTTAAGTTTTTTTAAAAAAAATTCCCACATAATTGATTTGACACAAAATATAGTATAAACATCTTCAGGAGATACAAAATATGAAACCCATAAGAATATTTGAAACCCATGCTCACTACGATGACAGGGCTTTTGACGATGACAGGGACATGCTTCTGCGCTCTCTCAGGGAAGAGGGTTTTGATTATGTGATAAATGTTGCGGCTGACCTTAGAGGTGTGGATGCGACGCTTGAGCTGACTTGTGAATATGACCATGTCTACGGTGCCATAGGTGTTCATCCGGAGATGGTATATGAACTTAATGAGAATACCTTCCAGCATGTGAGGGAGGTAGCAATGAAGGACAAGATGCTGGCAGTGGGCGAGATCGGTCTTGACTATCACGGCGATGAGGTTGACAAGGGCCTGCAGAAGGAGTGGTTCTACAGACAGCTTGAGCTTGCCAAGGAGTTGAATAAGCCCGTGGTAATCCATTCAAGGGACGCCTGCGAGGATACCATGACGGTGCTTGGCAGCAAGGAAGCAAGAGGGATCAGGGGTGTTATGCACTGTTATTCTTACACCGTTGAGACCGCCAGAGAATTATTAAAGATGGGATATTATTTCGGTATCGGCGGAGTTATCACCTTTAATAATGCAAAGAAGCTTGTGGAGGCAGTGGAGGAGATTCCGATGGAGCGGATCTTGTTGGAGACGGACTGCCCTTATCTTGCGCCCACACCTCACAGAGGCAAGCGCAACAGCTCACTCTACATACCGCTTATAGCTGAGAAAATCGCTCAGATTAAGGGTATTCCCTACTACAAGGTATTGGAGAAGACTCACGAAAATGCTAAGAATCTCTTCCTGAAAGGAAAATAATAATGGCGACACTCGGAATTCCGTCAAACACTATAGAAATACTCAAAAAATACAACTTCAGTTTTCAGAAGCGCTTCGGTCAGAACTTCCTAATCGATACCCATGTTCTGGAGAAGATTGTGGACGAAGCAGGAATTGATGAGGATGACTGTGTTCTTGAGATAGGACCGGGAATCGGTACAATGACTCAGTATCTGTGTGAGAGGGCAGGAAGAGTAATAGCCGTAGAGATAGATAAGGCTCTTATACCGATCCTTAATGATACTCTGAGTTCGTATTCCAATGTAGAGATAATCAATGAGGACATTCTCAAGGTTGACATAACAAATCTGTGTAATAAGTATAATAACGGCAGACCCATTAAGGTCGTTGCCAATCTTCCATATTATATTACTACCCCCATCATCATGGGACTCTTCGAGAGCGGCTGTCCGCTTGAGAGCATCACCATCATGGTGCAGAAGGAAGTAGCCGACAGAATGAAGTGCGGACCGGGAAGCAAAGACTATGGCGCACTCTCCCTCGCGGTCCAGTTCTATTCAAACCCTGAGATTGTTGCAAATGTCAGTCCCGAAAGCTTCATTCCCAAGCCGGGTGTCGGCTCAACAGTTATTAGACTCACCAGATATCCCAAGCCACCGGTAGAGGTCGATGACGAGAAGTATATGTTTAAATTGATCAGAGCAGCCTTTAACATGAGGCGCAAGACCATGGTCAACTCTCTTATGAGTGGCAATCTTGGACTCACCAAGGAAGAGATTCTGTCTGCAATTGATAAGCTTAACCTGTCACCACAGGTTCGAGGTGAAGCCCTGACTCTTAATGAGTTCGCAGCCCTGTCCAATATCCTGTCAAAGGCTAATAAATAATGGCAATATTAAATATCCTGGGTTTAATAACCCTTTGCGTAATAATTGCATATCATTTCAGGGAGCACATCATCGATACGATTCCTGTTTCGGTGTCGCTGCTTATCCTCGTTCTTTACGTACTTGCCTTTATGAAAAGACTGAGCGTGGTTGACATAATATTGCCGGCGACAGCCTTGGGTTTGCTTTATTTTGTCTTTATGGCAAAACCGCGAAGGACTGAGTTCCTCGCATTTTTGCTAGAAGAGGTGAAGACACCGGCACTTATTCTGTCGCTCATTCTGCTCATAGCAGTTCCGGTTCTTACTTCTGCAAAGGCCGTGACCTGGTGGGATGACTTCAACTTCTGGGCAACGGATGTGAAGTCTCTGTATTTCTTAGACGGCTTTGCGGGAAGGTATCATAATGTGGCACCGGAATTCGGCGACTATCCGCCGGCCACCCAGCTTATCAAATGGTTCTTCGTCCATATGGACAGACAGGAGTTCAGGACGGGACTCATGTTTGCAGGATATTATTTCTGCAATATGGCCTTTTTATGTCCGATTCTTAAGAACCTTCGCTGGTGGAATGTGCCGTTAATGATACTGATGCCCATATCCCTCTGGCTCTTCCCCTCTGTGGCTGAGGTGTTCTCCTACGACGGCTGCTGTGCGGACATGACGATGGCAGCAATTTATGCCTGTTTCCTTGTTACTGTGACGGAGGAGGGACATAAGGAAAGCTTCTATTATATTAAGTTGTCATTACTGCTTGCCTGTCTGATTCTGTGCAAGAATACAGGAGTCATCTGGGTACTGTTCGGACTGGTATTTCTATGTGTATATAAGTACTTTGCCGAAAACGGCAGGCTTAAACTTAAGAATATTATTCTTACGGCGCTGCTTCCTATGATGGCTGAGTTGAGCTGGCTCATATTCTGTCTGGCTAACAGGAGGGTTGCCAAGCTTACGGGTGCTGCAGTCCGTATGGCGACGGGAGTGCAGGGAATCCCCGATGTGAACGGTAAGCTGATAGAAGCCTTTGTTAAGGCCTTTATATATTATCCGCTTCACAGATGGAGTACGTGGAATATAGACCTAAGCCCGCTTGCACTCTTTGTATTACTGATAGCAAGTGTTGTTATGTTAATAAGAGCCGGTAAGCTGACTAAGCGGGCCGGACTTACCATAGGCATATTCATAGCCTGTAGCGGAACAGTATTCTATGCCTTCAACCTTATTAGCCATCTGACTATATTTGCCGTGGAGGAGCAGTACTTAGACCCCTTCGGCATGGTATCAAGTATAGAGAGGTATGGCGCACCTTTTACCATAGGCTCGATGTACCTAGTAGCAAGTCTTGCCATGCGTAAGGTTAAGACCCGTAAGCTGTGGGGCAACGCCGGTGTTGTGGTCTTCATATTGTTTGTTATGTTAACTTGTGATTACAACAGTGCTTACAGAGGCCTGATCGGCTACAGGGAGGATGTTGAGACCAATACAGCTAACGCCGAGAGCATGATAGATGAGGAAGCCAAGATGTTCCTACAGAGTATTGGAGCGGAGAATAAGGGCATTGAGGGTAGGGTACTGTATATCAGGGATGTATCTGATATAAGCTGGGTCAGGAGTACATATATTAACTTCTATGCTGCGCCAATGTCTGTAATGTATGCTAATGTGGACGGCAGCAGTATGACGGATACAGACATTATTAAGGCTATAGATGATGCCCATGCGGAATATATTTATTCTGAAAGGATAGCAAACGATGATAATCTGTGGGATAATCTGGTAAGTGGAGATTTTGTATACAGTACACTGTATAAAGTAAACAATGATAATGGTGTAGTATTATCACCGGTGAATATTTATGACTGAGTGTAAACCTGTGGAGATTCCGGTAATCATACCTTCGTATGAACCGGATGGTAAGTTGCCCGCACTTTTGCAGGAATTGAGTGATGGGGGTTTTGAGAACATAATAATAGTGGATGACGGAAGCGGAGAGGCGTACAAATCAATCTTTGATGAGGTGAGTGTATTTCCTTCGGTTACGCTGCTTCACCATGCCGTCAACATGGGTAAGGGCAGAGCTTTAAAAACCGCCTTCGACTATGTGCTTTGTCATTTTCCGGATGCGATAGGTGCAATAACCGCAGATTCCGACGGGCAGCATAGTCCGGAGTGTATCACAGCTTGTGCTGAGGCGCTGATTGAGAATCCAGGGGCACTTATTATGGGATGCAGAAACTTTGACGGGGATGATGTGCCCGCAAGATCGGAGTTTGGCAATAAGCTTACAAGAAGAGTTATGAAATATCTGGCCGGTGTATCGGTGTCGGATACCCAGACGGGACTCAGGGGAATACCGGCTGACTTCATGAAGAGTCTGCTGACACTTAAGGGTGAGCGCTTCGAATTTGAGACCAACATGCTTATGGAGACTAAGAAGCTTGGAATCAGGATAATTGAAGTGCCGATTAAGACTATATATATAGAAGATAACAGGACGAGCCATTTTAATCCCATTAAGGATTCCATAAGGATATACATGACCTTTGGAAAGTTCCTGTTCTCATCGATGTCCTCCAGTGTGCTTGATCTGTGCCTGTTCTCAATATTCTGTGCACTGTTTAAGAGCAGGGATCTGCATATGCTTAATTACATTACGCTCTCGACTGTACTGGCCAGAGTACTCTCGGCTGCCTATAATTATATGATCAATTATAAGCTTGTGTTTGAGAGCAGGGGTTCGATTCTTAAGACTCTTAGCAGATATGTGCTTCTGGCGGTGTGTCAGATGAGCCTAAGCGCCCTCTTGGTTAACATAATATATCCGTATATCGGCGGCTTCGAGACCTTCGTCAAGATTCCCGTGGATATTATGCTTTTCTTCCTAAGCTATGTCATCCAGAGGGAGTTTGTATATTAATGAAGTAAAAATTAATGGTTGAAAAACAAGCGCACCTATTATATTATAGATGTTGCCGCGGGGTGTGGCTCAGCTTGGTAGAGCGCTACGTTCGGGACGTAGAGGTCGCGTGTTCGAATCACGTCACCCCGATTATCATATAGATGGCGGAGTTTTCCGCCATTTTTTTATTTTCCACGATTATTTTATTATGATAATAAAAGACACTGCCTAGATGTGATACAATTAAAATATAGGTTTATATTTATGACAAATAACAAGTTGTATCTAACTGTATATGAGAGCATCCGCCGGGATATCATCCACGGAGCCTACAAAAAGGGCGATAAGATTCCGTCCAAACGGACGACTGCCCTTGAGTGGAATGTAAGCCTGATCACGGTTGAGCATGCCTATGAGCTTCTGCTTGATGAGGGCTACATTGTATCTAAGGAAAAGAGAGGCTACTTTGTCATCTATGATAGTGAATACAATCCTGCCACGCAGCACATAAGTCCTGAATCCGAGGACGGGAAAGAAGCTGAGACTGAATCCGGGGCGGAGGCAAAGGCCGAGCTTGAACAGACGGTGGAGTACTCTTTTAGTCCCATGTCCTATAACATCTTCTCCAAGGCAGCCAGACGTGTGCTCACTGAGTATGGAGAAGAGATAATGCTCAAGTCACCGGGCTCCGGAACGGTAATCCTGAGGGAAGCCATTGCAGGCTACCTTAACAGAAGCAGGCACATCGACGTCTCCTTCGACCAGATAATAATAGGATCCGGTGCTGAATATCTCTATGGTCTCATTGTCCAGGCCTTCGGTCGTGACAGAATATATGCCGTAGAGGACCCCTGCTACAGCAAAATCATAGATATATATGAAGCGGGAGGTGTGACCCTGGAGCGCTTAAAGCTTGGAAAGGACGGAATTAACAGTAAGAGCCTGCAGGAAACACAGGCAACCATCCTGCATATCTCGCCCTACAGAAGCTATCCCAGCCGTGTCAGTGCCACGATAAACAAAAAACAGGAATACATCAGATGGAGCAGCAGCAGGGATGCAATAATAATCGAGGACGACGTCGAGTCGGAATTCTCACCCATACGAAAGAATGAAGAGACGCTATTTTCCCTTGATAGGGAGAACCGCGTAATCTATATCAACAGCTTCACCATGACAATCGGTGCGTCACTAAGGATTGCCTACATGGTCATTCCCCGAACCATGAAGCCGTTTCTGCGCGAGCGCATAGGCTTCTATTCCTGTCCTGTGCCGACCTATCAGCAGTATATTCTCGCAGAATTAATAATGAGCGGCGATTTTGAAAGACATATTAACAGAGTAAGAAGAAATATAAGGAAGGATAAAGGTAAAAATGCGGGTATTAAGTAATCTGGCCCCCGAGAGGGTGTTCTATTATTTCGAGGAAATATGCAGTATTCCTCACGGCTCAGGTAACACGAAGGCCATAAGCGACTATCTGACAGGCTTTGCAAGGGAGCATGGCTTAAGATTCAGACAGGATGAGCTTAACAATGTAATTATATGGAAGGACGGACAGGGTGAGCCTGTGATCCTTCAGGGTCATATGGACATGGTGTGCGATAAGGACGCAGATTGTGACAAGGATATGGCGAAGGAAGGCTTGGATCTCTATATTGAGGACGGTTTCGTTAAGGCTAAGGGAACAACCTTAGGCGGAGATGACGGAATAGCGGTTGCCATGGCGCTTGCACTCCTTGAATCAGAGGATGAGAAGCTTCCGCCGCTTGAGGTAATAATCACCGTTGATGAAGAGGTGGGAATGCTTGGTGCGGCAGCAATTGATACCTCTGATATTAAGGGTAAGACCATGATAAATATCGATTCAGAGGTC
>SAMEA3663248__coassemble_595_pt1 | contig 12775 bp, 11 predicted proteins | sample SAMEA3663248__metabat2_high_PE_009 | metagenome-assembled genome bin SAMEA3663248 (sample SAMEA3663248) | pig gut metagenome | biome: pig gut; feature: pig-associated habitat; material: faeces | place: China | collected 2013 | reverse complement strand
GCTTCACTGCTCCATTCTGCCTCATTCCGACCTTCTCCATGGCGCTCATGCCGACAGTATAAGCTATCAGGTTAAATACCAGAGAGCAGATGGATACATAGATGAGTGAATGTACACCAAGTACGGCCGAACAGAATGGAATTCCGATGAAGCCTACGTTGGAGAAGACGCTTAAGTATCTGTATGAATATCTGTCATCTCTCTCAACTCTCATTACTATTGGCAGCAAATATGCCACTATTCCAAGGAAGATATAAATACCTATAAACAGAGCAAAAGCCACGGCTAATTCCATGGCGCTTACTTTTTGTTCATCTTCAATTGCAGCAACAAGGATTGTAATCGGGTTAGTAATATTAAGTACAATCCAAGACAAATCCCTTGAGGATTCGCTCGTCAAATGTGAGCTCCTACTCAGTCCAAAACCTATGGCTATGAGCAAAAATATCATTATCATCTGTGAAATTACTACTGTTGTCATCAGTCATGTCTCTCTTCTTTATTACTGTACATTTCGCAAAATCTTGCAGAGAAGGATGGTGTCTCGTTGTTGACATACAAATGGGTGGTGTCTCCATAGCAGGCTACTCTGAATGAAGCGATACCCTCACGTCGCTCCTCCGTATAGATAGTCGTAACCGATGTAGGAGCAGCCGCAAACCCCTGCATAAGAGGCAACGGTGCAATCCCTAACAGGTGACTTAAGATCACGCAACCAAGCCCAAAGTGGCAGAACAGCGCAATCGTATCATCATTAGCCTTATTCGTACGGTAATACATACCTTCCCGCTCGTATCCGTGCCCGGCAAGCAGTGTATCCAAGCCCTCATGAACCATTTTCTCATACGACTCCATATCAGGCTCGGCCATAATATCATCCTTAAACCAGTTGTCCTTATCATAGAGAACGGGCCGAACCGTCCAATCCTCAGGAAGCCAGTCCCAGCACACAGGTGCAAGCTCTCCGTTGTAGTCGGGACGCCTGATTCTCTTAGCCAAGAACTCTCTCAGCCAGTCTAGAGGTTCTGCCTTCATGCCCTTTGCTTCAAGCGTAGGCTTTGCCGTCTCCATGGCACGACCCATGGTGGATGTATATATGTAATCTATTCTTTCATTAATTAGTCTGGAAGCAAGCATATGTGCTTCCCTGCGTCCCTTCTCAGTCAGCGAATCATTCTCGTAATCCGGGTCACCATGTCTAATCAACAATATCCTCATAAGCCTAGTTCCTTCCCGTAGAACCAAATCCACCCCTGTCCTTGCCGTCCAGATGCTCAACCTCTTCAAAGTGAATCTTGGGCTGGTTCTCCATTATTCTGAACTGACAGATTCTGTCGTTGGCGCTTATATGTGTATCTCTCATCGCAAGTGCCGGCCAGTACCACTGGTCATTATCTCCGCAATATGAGCAGTCAATAACGCCCTGATGATTGGTCTGAATCACTCCGAAATTCTTGAATGTAGAGCTTCTGGGAACAACATGCGCCTCATAACCCTTTGGAAGTTCCATCGCAACGCCAAGCGGAATCAGCCTCCACTCGCCCGCCTTCATATCAATATCCTCAGCCGCGCGCAGGTCAATCCAGTCAGACTTGCCGTCAATATAGTCAAGCTTCTCAATCTTATCAGTAAAATACTTAATCTTAATTGTCTCCATATCTGCCCTCTCCAAGTAATCTGTTTTTTCTATAATAATATGTTTATGGAAAAATCGCTCCGACTTAGATAATATCACACCCCAAACACCTCAACAAGCAAAAAGCGCAGGCAAACCCAAATGCCCGCGCTTTTCCCCCAATATAATGTTTTGTAGTTAGAAATAACCGTATGTCCTACTTATGGTCATATGGTTGGATAGTAACAATACTTCCGTCCTCATTGTACTTAAGTTCTGTGAACTTAACCGTTCTTCTGTGATTGATGCCGCCCGACATCTCACAGTCATGATAAAAGAGATACCATTTGCCCCCAATCTCAACAATGGAATGATGGGTTGTCCAGCCGATAACCGGTTCCATTATCCTTCCGCCATAGGTGAACGGACCCACGGGGCTGTCACTTGTGGCATATACAATATAATGTGTGGTACCTGTTGAATATGACAGGTAATACTTTCCATTGTATTTATGCAACCACGGTGCCTCAAAATATCTTCTTTCCTCGTCGCCGGCCTTGATCGGCTCGCCGTTCTCATCAAGAATCCTAAGCATCTGAGGCGTGGATTTGAATGACTTCATGTCCTCACTAAGGACCGCGAACATCGGTCCAAGAGCCGGCTCGTCGCCACTCGGTCCCACAGCATCCGGAACAAATTCACCGGTCTGCCATTTCTCAAGCTGTCCTCCCCACAGGCCACCGTAATAGATGTATGCTTCGTCTCCTTCCACCATAACTGCAGGGTCTATACTGTAGCTTCCAGGAATATAATTATCGTCCGGGGTAAAAGGGCCTACCGGACTATCTGATTCAGCAACTCCCAATCGGAAATTACCTTCTTTGTCTCTTGCCGGGAAATATAAATAATATTTTCCATTCTTGTATGCCGCATCGGGCGCCCACATCTGTTCGCTCACCCAGGGGACATCCTTCTCCGACAGAGCCAATCCATTGTCTACGCATTCAGAATCAAGACTTTCCATGGAAAGAACGTGGTAATCTCTCATCTGATACTCATCGCCATTGTCATTATCCTCCCCGTTATGAGGAATGTCGTGAGAGGGATATATATATATCTTGCCATCAAAGACATGAGCAGACGGATCAGCTGTAAACATATGGGTTACAAGAGGTTCTCTCTCTATACTCATAAATTGTCTCCATTTCTCTTATATAGTTTTCAGATTGTACTCACAATCCGGATATCATCCCTTAACAGCACCGGCTGTAAGACCATCAACAATCTGGTTACTGAATGCGCAGTAAACAATTATGGTCGGAATGACAGCAACGATGATAGCTGCAAACATCTGTGAATAGTTGGTATTATAGGGACCAACGAACTTAGACAGTGCAACCGGGAGAGTCTTCTTGTTATCGTCAGAAATAAATACCATTGCAAGCAACAGCTCATTCCAGTTATTGACGAAGGACATGAGTCCTGTTACGAATAAACCTGTCTTACATACAGGAAGTGCAATCATGATAAATATCTGGCCTACCGTAGCTCCGTCAATACATGCGGATTCTATAAGTTCGTTTGGCATACTCCTGAAGAATCCTGTCATAATATATATGGTAAGAGGCAAGGAGAAAGTCAGATACGGCAGCACCAGACCTGTGAGAGTATTGGATAATCCTATCTTCGCAAACCTTGTGAACAAAGGAATCATTACACAATGCACAGGAATCATCATTCCAATAAGGAAGTATGTAAGTGCTGCGCCCGAGAACTTCCAACGCAATCTTCCAATTGCGAAGGCAGCCATAGAGCCGATAATAAGGCTTAGAAGCAGTGTAACGGTACATACAATAAATGAATTAAGTGTAGCCGTTCCAAGCCTACCCGCTGTCCATGCAAAAGTGAAGTTCTCAAGATTGAAACTCTCCGGCATTCCGAAGGGATTCGTGAAGATCTCCTTATTGGTCTTGAACGACACAAGGAATACCCATAAAAGCGGTGCCAGATATAGTATTGCCATAAATACCAGGAAGATATAAATGATAGCTTTAACAATTCTTGATTTGGTTGTCTCTTTATTCATCTCTATCCTCCTTCCTACATCTCGTAATTCTCTGTCTTAAAGAACTTATTGATAACACCGGTTGTTATTAGGCAGAGTGCCAGCAGAATAACACCGATGGTACTTGCATATCCATACTTATTGTGCTTGAAGCCCTGGAGATACAGATGTGTAGCCAGAACCTCGGTTCTGTGGTTCGGTCCACCCTCCGTCATGTTGAAGATAAGATCGAAGAACTTAAGGGAACCGATTGCATTAAGTGATACCGCAGTTCCTACCATGGGCTTGATAAGCGGAATAGTAATGTACCTGAAACTCTTAGTCTTGGTACACCCGTCAATATATGAAGCTTCATAGATCGACTTGCTGATACCGGAAATCTGAGCCATGTATAACATCATAGACTGTCCTGCATACTGCCACAGACAGACGAAGCCGATCACCCACATGGGCAGGATAATGAAGCCTGATGTATCCATAAGCCAGAGCGGACCTTCTATTCCGTACTGTGCCAGGAACTGATTAATACCAAGCTTAGGACTGAAGATGAACATCCACATAAGTCCAAGAGCCGCCGAAGAAAGAACGCACGGAAGATAGATTATGTTCTTGAACAAATTTCTTCCGGCTTTGATATTTGTTAATATTGCGGCAAGGAAAAGACCTACGATCAACTGAGACACGCAGGAGAATATCAGGAAGAAAATCGAATTCTTAAGTGCAAATCTCAGAGTCTTGTCATGAAGCAGTGCCTTGTAATTCTTTAACCCCGTGAATACCGGCGGGGTCAGTCCTTTATAATCGCAAAAAGAGTAATAGATTGACTGGCATATCGGTACAAACAACACAAAAGTAAACAATATAAATGCCGGTGCAATAAAGAGAATAATATTCTTTTTACTTCTTAACAGTTTATCCATAAAAATACCCCTCCAAGTATCTTAGGTGCCCGCATTTTTTAACCAAAAAGGGCGCCTATTTTTAAGGCGCCCTTATAAATTGTCATTATCTGCAATTAGCTGCGTAGAACTCTTCCATGTCTGTTGCTGCTTCTGCAGGTGTCATGTCACCCAGGAATACCGCTACCATGTCATCATCGAAGTGAGCGCCGGCCTCTGTAGAAGGCATTGACTCATTGTAGAATCCGAAGGTACCCTTTGCATTGCTGAATACATCCATAACATATGCAAGCTGTGCAGGTGCAACATTGGCATCGTACTCAACATTTGTTACAGGAATCTTACCACCAACCTCAGCTGTATACTTCTGAGCTGTGTCATCTGTAAACATCTTCATGAGTGCTACACAAGCCTCAGGGCACTTGCTTGTTGAGCTCATAGCAAGCGAGTCAGACTTAGCGATAACTCTCTCAACACCGGGGAACTGGAATACACCACACTTGCTCTCGAAATCAGGATTCTCACCATTGATCTGTCCGATTGCCCATGAACCCTGGATGAGGATGGCTGCCTCTTCATTGTAGAAGTTTGCTGTAGCTACATCATTGGTATCACCTGCTGCTGTCTTCTGGAAGTACTTAGAAAGCTCAACAAGATCAGTTGCTGCTGCCTCAAGCTTACCGTTCTCCCATGTGTCAGAGCCGTCAGCGATAGCTGCAAGATCAACGCCCTTACTCTCGCAAAGGTAACCTGCTACCATTGATAAGCACCATGCTGTACCAGCTGAAATTGTAATAGGTGTGTAGCCTGCTGCCTGAAGCTTCTCACAAGCGTCTAACATCTCGCTCCAGTTTGTAGGAACCTTAGCACCTGCAGCTTCGAACATCTCTGTGTTGTAGAAGCAGCAAGCTGCTGCGATGTTAAGCGGTACTGCGTAAATCTGTCCGTCATAAGTCTGCTGAGAGAATACAGCGTCACTTGTGAAGGTATCCTTCCAGCCGTCTGCAAGATAGCTGTCAAGAGGAGCTGCAACACCGGGCTCTACATAATCTGTAAGGTTAGGACCCGGGCTTACGATGAATACATCCGGTACATCGCCTGAAGCTACTAAAGCGTTAAGCTTGGGATAGTACTCTTCAAGGTTTGTTGTAATAGGTGTTACGTGATACTGACCTGCGTACTCTGTATTGAATCTGTCGATTACATCTGCATATCCCTTAGAGATAAGGTCTTCTGTTGCGTTAAGGTCATCCCAGAACATCCATGTGATCTCCTGAACTTCCCCGTCAGCTGCAGGAGCTTCTGTAGATGCTGTATCTGTTGTTTCTGAGCTGCTGTCTGCTGCTGCAGGAGCTTCTGTAGAACCAGAACCGCAACCTGCCAACAATGTGGTTGCCATTGCAACCGATAATAATGTTGCTAAAAGTTTTCTTTTCATACGTCCTCCCAATAATTTTGACATATAAAACGTTTGTTGGTTACAGTAAAAACTTAACACACAAAAATTGCTATTGCTTTCAAATTGTTGTTTGTTAAATTATAATTCTTGCTCAGAATTTCGAACAATTCTTGCTCAATTGTTTATTATTTACACATTTATATGCTCTGTTTTGTGTAAAATTGCTAAAATTGTATTTTTTCAAGAACAATCTTTATGCATAATAGAGCAATTTTTATGTGTTAATAATTTTTCTAATCAATTATTATTAATAGTAGAAAGGGGAATACACACATGATAGAAAATCTGAATGGTATTTTTGAAACCGTAAACAGAAAACAGGGGACCACACTTAAGCTCTACGACAATGTAGAATATGAAGATTATCCGGCTCACTGGCACACAGCCATGGAGATAATCCTTCCACTTGAGAATATATATACGGTAGAAACACCGGGCACATCCTTTTCCCTCAGGGAGGGAGATATCATCTTTATCTGCCCCGGCTGTATCCATACACTGTATGCCCCGAAGACCGGAAGAAGAATCATCTTCCAGCCTGACGTCAGCGCACTCAGATTCCTAAAAGAGGTTGAGGCACTGATATCTGTAATATCTCCTTTTATTGTTATTACACCGGAGGATTATCCGGTGATGTATCCCATGCTTAGGGATATGATTTTAAATATTACCGATAAGTATGTGAACGGTGGCGAATTTGCCGAAGTGGAAATCTATGCCGACCTGCTCAACATGCTTTCTTTAATAGGAAAGTATTATAAGAGCGAGAATCAGTCATCCCTTGTGCAGGACAGAGCTAAGCAGGAGGAGTACTACGATAAATTCATTAAGATATGTGATTATATCGGAGAACATTGCGCAGAAGATCTGAACCTTGATGATATGGCTGCCATGAGCGGATTCTCCAAGTTCTATTTCTCCAAGCTCTTCAAACAGTTTACCAATGTCTCCTTCTACAGATATGTTAATCAGAAGAGAATAGAGATGGCTGAGCAATTGCTTATCAGTCCCGACAACTCAATAACCGATGTTGCACTAAGCTGCGGATTCTCATCCCTGTCGCCCTTCATCAGAATGTTCAAGTTAATTAAGGGCTGTACACCAACGGAATTCCGCAATATATATAAGAACTTTAAGGAATAAAGTATACAGGAAGGTTGATCAAAATGAATACAATTAAGCTTGATGACATATTTCAGGCAGGCATGGTGCTCCAGCGTGACAGGGACTTTGTAATATATGGAACTGCTACCCCCGGAAGCATTGTACGAATTCAGATAGGCGACAGCGAATATGAGGCTCACAGCTCAGAAAGAGGTGATTTTGCATGCAAAATCGGAGCACTGAGTGCTTCAAGAGACCTAAGCCTTCGAGTAAAGGACGGCTCATCATCACTCGAAATCTATCCGTTACATGTAGGCGATGTCTACCTGGCGGGCGGACAGTCCAACATGGAGTTCTTCCTTAAATTCGACGAGGACTTCGACAGGATCAAGGCGGAGGCGCCGAATCCGGACATCCACATGTACAATGTGCCGCAGGTAGCCTTCGAGGGACATACATCGAGGAGCCGGTACGGTTATGGTCAATGGATGAAGGCGGGCGACAACGGTTTCGAGACTTTTTCGGCGCCGGCTTACAGCTTTGCACGCTTCCTGCAGCCTGAGATTGGTGTACCCATCGGACTTATCGGCTGCAACTGGGGTGGTTCAACCGCATCGGCATGGGTGCCTGAGGAGGTGCTTGAGAAGGAGCCGCTCAATAATTATTTCAAGGAATATAAGGAAGCGATGCCCGATATAAGTGAGGAGGAGCTCAGAAATCAAAGCCTTGAGGCGTGGGCATTCGAGGACAGTGCAGCTCATGGCAGGGATTTCGAGCCTCTGCTATATGGTCGAAGCAGAAGCTTCCAGCTTGATTACCTTAAGGAGCATGCAGGTGAACCTGTAATCCCCATGGGTCCCTACAATATGAACCGTCCCTGCGGACTGTATCATACCATGCTGAAGCCGTTGACGAAGTACCCGATCAAGGGTGTGCTCTGGTATCAGGGAGAATCAGATGCAGGTAATCGAGCGTGGATGTATGACCAATTGCTGACCGGTCTCATCCGGCACTGGAGATGTGAGTGGGGCTATGACTTCCCCTTCATCATGGTGCAGTTGGCACCCTTCGGCAAGTGGCTGGAATGCGGTAATGAAGAATATACCGTTGTACGTCAGATGCAGCAGAAGGTTGCTGACGAGCTTGATGATACATATATGGTAAGCATTATGGACCTGGGTTCATATTACGATATTCATCCTAAGACCAAGATGGAGGTCGGCAGGCGAATGAGCCTGATAGCCCGTAAGTATATATACGGTGAGTCCGGCTTGCTTGCGGATGCACCAAGGTTCATAAAGGGGCATCTTGAGGGAGACAGGATAGTCCTTCAGTTTGACAACGCAGACGGACTGCAGATTGTATCGGAGAAAAACGACATTGTTGTTATGTCAATCGAGCCGGTCCCTATCCTGGATATTGAGTGCAAAGACGATAACCTCATACTCACCATAGATACATCAGTTCTCACCGTATCAAACACACCAAGCCTTACTGTCAGCGTCGGCTGGGCTGATTATGCAGAAATATATATCAGGAACTCTTCGGGGCTCTGCATGGCTCCGTTCAAGGCAGAAATACAATTAACAGATAATTAATAAAAGTAGAAAGGAATACCTATGAAAAGACAGGCCTTTAACCCTTACCTCCCCTCATGGGAGTATATCCCGGACGGAGAACCTCACGTATTCGGCGACAGACTATACATCTTCGGCTCTCATGATGCCTTCAGAGGCTACGTATACTGCCCAAATGATTATGTCGGATGGTCAGCAGACGTAACAGATCTAACAGACTGGAATTACGAAGGTGTAACCTTAAGGAAGGAACAGGACCCCCGCAACACGGATGGGGCCATGACACTCTTTGCACCCGATGCAGTCTGTGGTCCCGACGGTCGCTACTATATGTATTACATCCCCAACCATTCACAGGTCGTATCCGTGGCAGTATGTGACACACCTGCCGGTGCCTATGAATTCTACGGTTTCGTCCACTACGAAGACGGTACCCTGCTTGGTGAGAAGGAGGGCGACGACCCTCAGTTCGATCCTGCTATCTATAGGGAAAATGGCAGAAACTATCTGTATACCGGCTTCTGCTTTGCAGAGGACACCACAAGAAAAGGTCCTACTGTAACCGTTCTTGACGAGGATATGCTTACGATAATCAAGGAGCCTACGGTCATTGCACCTACGGCCTTCCATGCAACCGGAACATCTTTCGAAGGGCATGCCTTCTTCGAGGCCCCCTCTATGAGAAAACGCGAGAATAAGTATTACCTTATTTACTCCTCCATTCACAACCGCGAACTCTGCTACGCCCTGGGAGACTCTCCTGAAGGCCCCTTCGAATATGGTGGTGTTATTATCGACAGCGGAGATGTGGGAATCGACACCTACAAGGCTTCAGATCTTCTTACCAACCTGCATTGCAACAATCACGGAAGTATCGAGGAAGTCAACGGACAGTGGTATATCTTCTATCATCGTCCTACCAACGGCAATCAGTTCAGCCGACAGAGCTGTGCAGAAAAGATAAGCTTCACATCTGACGGTCATATCAGGCAGGTGGAGATGACCAGTTGCGGACTAAACGACGGACCGCTGCTTACAGGTCCCGAATATACCTATCACGCATACATCGCCTGCAATCTGTGGAATCTTTACCCTGATAAACAGCAGGATGAGAGCCAGCGCCCCATTGTCAGCCAGGAAGGAAGCGACGGCGATGAAGTCTTCGGACACGTAACCAATCTTGTTGACGGCGCTACAGTCGGCTTCAAATACTTCGACTGCAGGAATGTGACTAAGATTGATCTTACCCTTATCGGATATATGGACGGCTGCTTTGAGATAAGAACCAATCCGAACGAGGAACCCATCGCAGTGATTCCCGTAAGCGAATGCAATATCTGGAAGACCTTCACAGGCGACTGTGTGATTCCCGACGGTGTCCACGCCATCTACATCACCCACCGTGGCGGCAGAGTTCCCACCCTGGGAAGCTTCAGATTGTACTAGTAATATAATAAAAGCGCTCCGAACTGACTTTATCTCAGTCCGGAGCGCTTTGTCATATGAACATCATTAGTAGTCATGCTTAAACAGATATATGATTCCGCCTAAATAGCCAATAAATACGGCCGAATATCCACTAAAGCATATAAACCAGATCTTATCAGACAGAAACCAGCTGCCGGTAAGCAGCCAAAATACCGCTCCCAGCAGGGCACATCCTATAGTTGATAATACAAGGAATAACAAGTTCTTTGTTCCACTCTTTACGTCTAACGAATTAATCAGTTTCCATATTGTTTTCATAACTCTTTCCTCCAAGAATAGGATGGCAGAGTCATGTAAAATCAGAAATCCGTCGCATGTAAAGATTGAGTAAAACAAGCAATGTTGTCAATTCCTTCTAACACTGATATGTCCTTAAGAAGCGGATAATCAAGTGTTAGAATTACGTTTTGCTCCTGCAATTGAATCATCCAATCTTTGTCCACAAGCATTTCCTCTCCGTTTTTGAATACCGAATATGCCCGTAATTTAGCGCATATTCCCTGGTTGGAAAATGATTATAACACTATTGTTTTATTATTGGCAGTCTTGAATATTAGGCGTTTTTGTGGTATTGTAATGACATAAGGGAAGCAAGGAATTTAGGTTCATTGCTTTCTTTTCTTTTTAGTTTAGAGGAATTGAGTTATGCAAAACGAGTACAGCAGTAAGAAGACACACTTAATCAAGCGCTTTTATCCATATATGAAGAAATACCGCAAGACGATGTATCTGGATCTGTTTTGCGCAGCATTAACATGTCTATGCGATATTATTCTTCCGTTGATTCTAAGAACTATTACTAACCTGGCCATGACGGATCTGGCTTCTCTTACGGTCAGCCTGGTTGGAAAGCTGGCACTGCTGTACCTCCTGCTTAGATTGATTGATGCAGCAGCCCAGTATTTCATGGCAGATATGGGTCATGTGATGGGTGTATATATTGAAACAGATATGCGAAAGGATGCCTTCGACCATTTACAGAGGCTGGGATATACCTATTATTCCAATACCAAAATCGGTCAGATTATGGGGCGAATAACCAACGATTTGTTTGAGGTGACTGAGTTTGCGCATCATTGTCCGGAGGAATTCTTCATTGCGGGGATCAAGTTTGCGGTAAGCTTCGTCATTCTGTGCAGATACAGTATCGGGCTTACCGTGCTGATATTTATCTGTGTGCCGGTTATGGCTGTTGTATCGGTAATTCTTAATCAGAATCTGCGTGCCGCCTTTCGCAGACAGAGGGTACAGATCGGAGAACTGAATGCCCGGATTGAGGACTCTCTGCTTGGAGAGAGGGTGGTCAAGGCTTTCGCGGCAGAAGAACTTGAAGCAGCTAAATTTGCCGAAGACAACAATTCTTTCAAGAAAATAAAGAAGCAGACCTATCACTACATGGCAATGTTCCAGGCATCTACAAGACTGTTCGACGGACTCATGTATCTGGTGGTGGTTCTGGCCGGCGGACTTTTCGTAATATACGGACATATCACTCCCGGAGATCTGGTAGCTTATGTTCTGTATGTATCCACCCTTATTGCTACCATCAGACGTATTGTTGAGTTTGCCGAGCAGTTCCAACGCGGTATGACCGGAATCGAACGTTTCTTTGAAATTATGGATGCACCGATAGAGATTACAGAAGTGCCGGATGCAACAGAGCTTGAGGTAAATAATGGAAGAATCGAATTAAAAGATGTGAGTTTCGAGTACCCCGACGACCACAACAGAGTATTACACCACTTGTCTCTTACCATTAATCCGGGAGAACGTGTTGCAATTGTGGGACCATCAGGCGGAGGTAAAACTACGCTTTGTAATCTGATACCCAGATTCTATGATTTGACTAAAGGAAGCATTGAAATAGATGGTCAGAACATTAGAACAGTGACTCTTAAGAGCCTTCGTGAAGCAATCGGAATTGTGCAGCAGGATGTATATCTGTTCAGTGGTACAGTTGCTGAGAATATCGCATACGGTAAGCACAATGCCACAAGACAAGAGATAGAAGAAGCAGCACGGCTTGCGGGTGCAGACGGATTCATTACGGAGCTTAAGAACGGATATGATACGTATGTCGGCGAGCGAGGGGTCAAGCTGTCGGGTGGACAGAAGCAGCGGATCGCCATTGCCCGTGTATTCCTGAAGAATCCCAAACTTCTTATTCTTGATGAGGCTACAAGTGCTCTTGATAATGAGAGCGAGATGCTTGTGAGCAAAAGCCTGGACCGCCTGGCAAAGGGAAGAACAACGCTTACCATAGCTCATCGTCTGACAACCATCAAAAACTACGACAGAATCCTTGTGTTGGAGGAGGATGGTATCGTCGAAGAAGGCACACATGAAGAGCTTCTTAAGAAGCAGGGAACCTACTACCGGCTTTGGAATATGATTGAGTAATTTCCACAATGAATGAAATATAATGTCTTTACTCATATGCATTCTATTATCGGCTTATTATTTTATTTAGAATATACTACTGGTATAATTATTATAAATAGTACATATAGTTGCTTAAGTAAAGTAATCATATTCGGATATATATTTTGGAGAGAAAAAATGAATAAA
>SAMEA3663248__coassemble_577_pt1 | contig 13012 bp, 9 predicted proteins | sample SAMEA3663248__metabat2_high_PE_009 | metagenome-assembled genome bin SAMEA3663248 (sample SAMEA3663248) | pig gut metagenome | biome: pig gut; feature: pig-associated habitat; material: faeces | place: China | collected 2013 | reverse complement strand
TATTGATTTCTTCGATTCGCTCATATTCGTTAACACTTTCCCTATCCATTCCGTATGAGGATACTCTGAGTAATACCGCAATAATGGAAAATACCATCCTCACCATATAGATTCCCTGCTTCAGCAGTCCCGTGTGCATGCTGACACCACCACTTCTGTCATGCATTACGGCAGGTATTTCCTTAACGTAATAACCTAAAAGGATCATCTGGGTAAGCATGTTGGCATCCGGATACTTATCATCAAAATGCTTATATTTTGAATAGTACCATACAGTTCTCTTGTTTAGTCCCTGCAATCCCGAAGTAGGGTCCGTAATCTTCTGTCCTGTTGTAATTCTGATTATTCCCCTGAACATGCTGATGGCGAACTGCTTAACAAAGGATATAGGGAAGGAACCTGCACCCTCCATGAACCTCGAGCCCACCACAATGTCGGGACATCTTCCGTTTTCATCGGGTGTAGTCAGTTCGCTGTACAGTTTTAAGATATTGGACGCATCGTGCTGTCCATCAGCATCCATCTGAATGACATACTCATATCCCCTTCGAATGGCGTATTTGTATCCTACCTGAAGTCCGCTGCCGTATCCGAGGTTGAAGACATGTGTGACCACATTATGTCCTCTGTTCCTTGCGATGAACGGTGTGATATCAACGGATGCATCATTCATTATAAGCACATCCGCAATATCAGCTATTTCCGGCTCTTCAAGCTTATCAAGCAGCTGTCCTATTGTACCTGCTTCATTATATGCAGGAATAATAATCAACAATTTCTTTCTCATATTCCCCCTTTAATCAAACAAGCTCAAGCAATCCCCTTATCTCTTCTGTCTTGTCCAATTCTCCCAAAATACGTACTCCCGCGTTGCTGCCAAGAGCTTCTCTAAACGACTCATCTGAAATAAGTCTGCTTAATGCTTCAGCAATTCCTTCTGCAGCAAAATCGCATACAACTCCATCTATTCCGTCTCTAATCTGTTCCCTGTTTCCTTCACAGTCACTGACGATGATGGGTTTACCGAGAATTCTTGCTTCCTGAATGGCTATACTCTTTCCCTCATATTTCGAAGCATGAAGAAAAATGTCGCTCTGTCTGATATACGGATATGGATTGAGTCTGTTGCCATATAATAAGACCGTATCGGATAGACCCAGCTTTTCAATATATTCTTCAAGAGCTTCTCTACGGTTACCCTCTCCCAGAATATAATATCTAAGCTTAATGCCCCTATCCTTTAATATCTTTATTGCATCAATACTGACCTCATAAGCCTTCTGTGCCACCAGTCTTCCCACCGACAGGATTCTGATTCCTTCAAAGTTATCATCAAAGCCGGCATCCTCAAGTGACCTCTTCTTAATTGCATCAACATTCACAATATTATGGAACACATTAACGATGGGCGCTTTTTCCGGATAAACATTTACAAAGGAATCACAAACCTCTTCGGACACTCCATATACTCTGTCATAGAAGTCATATATTCCTTCATCAAGGCGTTTGTTATATCCGGCTATCCCATAGGCTATATGAATCCAGGCCACCTTCTTTTTTGCATTGACCTTCCTGCCGACGAAATAAGTCGAACCGCCTTCAACGAAGGCGACTGCCAGGTCGTAGGTATCCTTTATTGGATCTAAGCTTTGTGCGATTGCCTTCCAGAGAAGTTTATCACATTGAACCCTGTGCTCCTTAATCATTGAAATGAGATTACTGACAATATAAGCAAGGCACCTGAATAAGGTGCCTCTATGTAATAACGCTTTTATTGACCTGCCAAGCAGATGTCGTTGTCCCTCAGCTGTGTGGATCGGACAGGCATCAAAGTCGGAATTAAGGATATTCACGTAGTCAGGGATTTCGCCTATCAGTTCTCCCTGGTTAAGCAACACAAACAAATCAATTCTGTATTTCTTCGGGTCTATACTACGTAATAGCTCGATCAAAGCCTTCTCCGCGCCGGCAAGTCCGAGAGTATTAATTACAAATAATATTTTCTTCATACCAACAATCAGTCTGTCAGATATCCCTTATATCCCTACCCGTAAGCTCGCTTAAGCACTCAAGCATTCTTCTGTTTTCTTCATTAAGCAGGGATACGTTAATCGCAAGTTCCTGCTTCTCCCTCTCAAGCTCCGATATCTTTAAGCTCACAAAATATGCCGCATATACCACACTAAAGAAGATTATAAGAATAAGGATGAGTCCAAGATTACTTATATACTCACCAATCTGACTTGGGTGAAGCATACAGCCTGCTACAATAATTGCCACCGATATTATTCCCCAGGCCAGACAGAAGGACTCATTCATCCTTCTCTTGGCAAGGCTCGAAACAGTGATTACAAACATTATTATACCCATTACAAGAATGACTGTTTTAAGTATTATGGCTGCCATAATTCATCCTCCATCCCCTAAATATCAATCTCTTGAATATACACAGTTAGAAGGCATTTTGCCTTTTCCGCGCTTCATAATAGAACCCTTACAGAATATATGAATATCCAGAGTTCTCTCGGTTTTCCTGAGTCTGAAGTATGCCACGGTAAATCCTACATAAGCTCCTGATACAAGTCCTATTCCGTACCAGATTACGGGAAGGGTTGTCGCAATATAGCTGACTACACCTGTCACAATGAAGAATAACAGTGACGTTGCGACGGCTCCGTTCAAATCATTGTAGTAATACATAAAGATAATAAGGGCATACATAATAAACATTATGAAATATCCCGCTGCAAGACACGGATATATTGCCATTGTTTCTCCGCCGAAGCCGAATCTGGGAAGCAGAACCATTGCAATCATAAAGACTACAACCGATACTATGAACTGGATTCTTACCAGGTTCATAACCTCCTCCATCAGCTGCTTGAACATTCTGCTCTTGGCTCTGTCAATATCCTGTCCTCTTCCACCGATTACCGCCTCCGAATACTGACGGTACTTCTCATGGAAGGCCATCTCGACTCTTGTTAGGAAAATAACACTCGATGAAATATTGGTAAACATGGCAAGACAGCTTGCCATATCATAGGGTTGCATACATACGAAGCTCTTGGCCACTATCATATGCTCATCAGTAGTCCAAAATACGAAGTTGTGTATATACAGACCGAAGATGTACATGAAGTTGGCAACGACAAGTTGCCAGTACTTCCTAAGATATGAAAGAATAGCTCCGTATCTGCCTGAATTCTCCTTGAAGTACTGCCTGAACTGAGCATACTCAAGGGTCGCAATAACAAATATTCCTACAACAAGGGATACCAGCATAGCTATATCGCATCTGACACCGAAGCCCCAGTTTAATATAAGACAGAGAATAAGTGTTACAAGCATTCCCACTATGTAGAACAATGATATCTTCTTATAATCCTTACATATCGAGAGATAAAGCATGATATAGAAGGTATACATGAGCCCCATATATCCTGCGAAGCCGGTAAATACATACCAGATATTAACACCACCCACGATATATTCATGTGCGCAGAACAGTACTCCCGGAATAAAAGAAAATACCGTATTCATCAGCATGCAGGTATAGAAGCAGGGTGGAATATCATCATATCTCTCTTCATAGATAACATCCGACATGAACCTCGATATTACCGCATTGAAAGGTGATGACGTAAGCAATGCAAAGATGAAGATATACAGTACCGTACAGGAATACAGTTCCCTGTGGTAGTATCCTAACTTCGAGAAGCCTGTAAGCAGCTGCATCAGAACTACAACGCCGATAATGATGAGCATGGGTGCTATTGTTACAACCACACTGTATCCAAATCCAAACAGCTTGGCGGCAATCGAGTTTTTATTAAATATTCTATTTAATCTAATACCTATACCAGCCATTATTCCTCTTCTTCCTGAGCCACGCTCTCATAGAGATCGTCGTAAGCTCGTCTCATTGTATCAATACTGTACTTTCTTTTCACTCTCTCATAGCCTGTCTGACCCATCTCTTTTCTAAGTTCAGGATCTCTGTACAGTCTAAGAATCGCTTCAGTAATCTCTTCCACATTCATTACATGAGTTATGATGCCGGCCGCTCCCAAATCATCATCATTGCCATATATAAGTTCTCTACAATTGCCGACATCAGTTGCAATAGCCGGAATCTTAGCTGCAAAGCCCTCAAGAATTGTCAGTGGCTGACCTTCCGAAATACTTGTAAGAATCGTAACATCCAATCTTCCCATATAGCTTGCTACATCTATCTTGCCGGTAAAAATAACATCCTTTACTTCCAGACTGTCGACAAGGTCGAAGCACTCATTGGCATATTCTTCGTCCTCATCTGTGGGGCCAAGAATCCAGAGCTTAAGCTTATCCTCCCTCTCCTTGGCAAAGGCAAAGGCCTGAATCAGGGTCTTCACATCCTTAATAGGTGCCACTCTTAGGACTGCACCTATATTGAAATAATTCTCATCATTCTCTCTCTTACCCGGAATATCTGCAAATCGGCCTATGTTAATACCGTTTGGAATAACCACAGTCTTCTTGGGTTCGCAGCCCAGCTCAATCTGAAGCTCCCTGGCATGCTCATAGAGACTGGTGACACGGTTTGCCCTGTCATAGGTAACCTTAGACATCTTCTTGAACTGGTCAATCCAGATTGACTTATATACGCCCTTAACCCAGTTAGCCTTGATTATCTCTTCCTCACGCTCTCTGGTATAGATTCCATGCTCAGACAATATGAGCTTACCGCCATATTGCTGCTTAGCCATAGTACCGATAATTCCGGCATATCCCGTAGATACACAGTGATATATATCAGCCTTAGGGATCCTGGTCTTAAGCATCAGGAAAAGTGGCAGGTAGATTGACCTCATGGTCCATAAGAAATCCGAGAAAACCAGTCTTGAATACTTCTTATCGTATATCTCACGGACAATCTTAAGGAAATCCTTACCCATAAGCAGGTCATCTATATAGAATCTCTTCTTCTGGAACATTTCAAATATGGTATCCCAATCAACGTAGTTGTTGATGACCAGACTTCTAAGTGCCCTGTATTCTTTTTTCTTTAAGGATGTTCTCTTGCCCTCCTTACGTGTGGTACTCCAGTCATAATCATCAAGATATGCTTCATATACATTGATCACATTATCCGGAAGCTCATACTGGAACTGTCCCCTCTGTGTACGGTTGGCTATTATTCCAAGAATAATGAACTCATGCTCCGGAAAACTCTTGACCAAATTATGTATCCAACCGGACACACCTCCTACAACATAAGGGTAACATCCTTCCGCTATAATACAAATCCTCATTCCCCATCTCCGATCTTATTTAAAGGTGTTCGTATCAACAAGATGAAGCTTAACCTCATCGCTGTCTATCGTAAGAATATAGGCATTGTCCTCTATCTTCTCGTAAGTACCGCCCTTCATTTCATCTATCTCTTCCCCATGGGTTCTTAGCATGAAGTAGCAGGTATTATCATCACGACCATCAACCTTTATCTTGATCTCATCATTTTTTCTTGATATTTCATAATCAAGATTTAAGAAGACTCTTACTCTCTGATCACTTTCAGCAAGTGTGGTTCTGTCAAATACCCTGAACGGTGCCCAGTAAGTGGTGAGCGCACTGGACATGTTGACATATACTATCTGCCATTCATCCTCTTCACTCTTAGGATTAAATACCTCGGAGAATATCATTTTGGCATTATCAAAGCCGAGTGCAGTCTCAATACTCTTAAGTCTTAAATCCTTTGTATATGTCAGATTCTCCGTATCTGAGGTAAGACTCTGAAGAGTAATGTCGTCATCTATGTAGCTAAGGATTGGAATCATTACATCCTCGGCACAGGCAACAGTTCTTACCTTTTCCACGCAGGGCATCTGAATAGCTTCATTTAAGCTTTCATAATCCTCCATATTGAGAAATGCACTGGTGGATGTATATTTCTCTTCAAGGCTGTCAAAGAATTCCTCATCGTATGCAAGCTTGTCTACCAGACTTATTCCCGGTGCATGCTCGAGTGAAATACCTGCCTCTGTATCTCTTTCGTTGAAATACATCAGGTACTGATTATACATATCCGCATCAGGAAGAGCCGGATCTGAATAATCGTACTTGGGAGATACGAAAGCTGTATATTTTAGATCATATTTCTCCGCAAGAGATACAAGCATAGGCCAGATAACATCCGACTGGAATGCCGCAATATCTCTTGAATATATCTTCTTGAACTCCTCCTCATTCTCATTGGCAAGAATCGGGAAATCAACAAGCAGTGTATTCTGGGCGTTGACAATTGGATATACCTGATATTCACTAAGTTCATTTATCATGGCACTGAGTAATCCCAGTCCGCTAGTGGTACTCATATAATCACCGGCTATGCAGAATACCTGTCCGCTTCCGTAGCTCTTCCTCCAGATGATGGCCGGGAAGAATTCATTTTTATTGTCATAATCACCGAAATAATCATCAAGCAGACCAACCATATAGGTCTTGGTTCCACCGCCTGTAACATACCAGGGAATTGTCAGATCCATATCCTGACGACGCTCTTCGGATGCCTTCTTAGGCTGGTATACGGTCTCCCCACCCAACAGGAAGCCCGAGAAGAGTTTATATCCCTCTACAGTCACCTCATCCTGTTCTATATGTGTAATACCCAGGAACTCTCTCACCTCATCATTACTCTTGATTACCTCAAGACCCGGTAAGGTACAGAATACAATGGATACTCCCTTATCAATCATTGACCTGTAGAAATCAAGCTCAGCAACCAGATCCGTGAAGTTGGAATCCACAATAAGGAATTCCGGAGCGGCATTGCCGGATAAATCAAATTGTGATATGGAATCACATATGCAGATATTTCTCTTTGAATACAGTGTCCACTGAGATACAATACTTCCGACAGCTGTGTTCTCATCGCCAATGAACAGAATATAATCACTGTCCTTGAAGGAGAACTTATTGCCTGCTGTAAGATTGCATTTCTCCTGTTGCCATTCATGTTTTACAGGCATCTTAAGCTTCTCAAGTTCATTAAATGTATAGTTATTACCTTCATATTTGGCAAACTGCGTAAACTGGAACAAGACCAGCACTATCAGCATAACTACACTAATTGTGAAAAAGCTTCTCTTTGAAATCATTGCTTCTACTCCTCGATTTCCTCACGAACCGGATATACTCTGAGGTTGTAATCATAATCTATGGCAAAGTTAAACAGTCTGTACGGATTCTGTACTATCTTATAGCAGATGAATTCATCAGACTCCCAATATACCGATACCTCGTTGGGGTACAACTCCATAAATTTGTTAGCCCATGCATATGCTCTGGACATTACTATCCATCTGTTCTCTCCCTGATAACAACTGAGTCCCTGTGACATAGGCAGTCTGTTCTCGCAGCCGGCTTCGGATATGCTCTGTCCGGAATTCTCATACGGCTGATAGTAATCTCCCGGAATCTTCTCAATGAATACGAATACATTCTCAGTCGGAATACATACCCTTCCACGGGCTCCGACATATTCCATATTGTCCAGAAGTCTTATTATTTCATAATGGAATCCGCTGTCTCTGGCCATTCTGTTCTCATCATTAGCTGAGATTATGGTCCATGAGAACTTCTTCTCATCATTGATAATCTTGGTTAGACAGGTTATGGCATCGTTAAGCTCTGCACCGTTAACCTTAAGTCTCTCCCTGACGAAGCCGCCTGATATAAGAAGCACAAGGGTAAATGCCACACATAACAGGGATATAGCATTGGAGATTCTCTTCTTATCATTAAGCTTTCCTGCAAATATATACAAAATGCTGTCAAGTGTAAACGGTATGGTTATACAGGTAAAGTAAGCAAAATACACTCTGCTTCGGTTTGCATCCATAACAACCGGAAGACCTAATGTCACCAGCGATATCAGAATACACATGAATATCCACAATACACCGATACTGACTGCTGTCATTCCGTATACGGAATCCTTGTCACGCCTTAGTATAAAGTATATGCCGCAGCCTATTAGGGTCGGAATGATAAGCAGGAATATGTACAGTACGTTTATATTATCCCTTTCTATGGAAAATACGTTGTAGAACATATTGTTACGTACTGCCCGAAGAATAAATACTGCACTTCCTATAACCTTGCCGTATTTCTCTTCGATTTCGTACCTGTTGGTCACAAGTTTTCCTGATTCATCACCGTCGGTTACTGTATCATCAACCTCTACTTCTACGTCATCCCCTTTTCCGCTAAGAACATTCATTCCCCAGTTAAGAGAGGCCTGAAAGCCCTTGCCCATTATAAGACCCATGGACAATGGTGTTATTGCAATAAGAATACTTAGAAGTGCAGTAATCAGTAGTCTTCTTAGATTCCTTACCTTGAAGCACCATACGCAGAAGCCAATGGCAACAGCCACACAGATCAGTCCCGCAACAATTGTTCCGTAAAAATGGATAGTAAAGGTAAGCGAGAAGCTCATGGCCAGAAGCATAAGATACAGCCGACTTCTGTTGCTCACGTCTCCTCTGCTTTCTTTTCTCTGCTGTCTGAAGAATGCATAGAGGAAATACAATACCGGAACAATGAATATCATTCCGTATTCCTGCGGAAGAGATGCTGCATATCTCCCATAATCATCAAGCCTGTACATCTTCGCCAGGGAATAAACAATTATTCCAATATATGGCATGTATTTAGACTTGCATACAATCTTAAGGAAACAGAAGGCAATCAGAATAACCCACAGTGTCTCTATCCACGCAAGAAGTCTTAATATTATATAAGTATCTATGCCAAATAAGGATTTCATGAAGAAAACAATACAATGAAATCCGTAAGGATAAACTCCGGTACAGAAGATATTATTATCCGACATCTCGTTTATCCAGTAATTGTGTACTATCTCATCAGATGCCTTATATCCGAACTGCTCAAAATGTGTCAATCCGAAGGACCAGAAGACAATACCTATAATAAAAACAATACCGATTACATCCGTAAGATTCTTAAAATATACCCTGTAGAAATGAAGCTTTACCTTATTCATCCATAGCTTCCATTCAGGTATTCTCTGACTGATATAGGCTTTAAACTTAAGCTGTCCGCCAACCAGTCGTCTCAGTATTTCAATTTTTTCAAGAACAATATCCTTTACCGGTATATTTTCGAGTATGATCTTAAGAATGATAATCGGTCCAAACGTAAACAGAAAGATTATCACCGGATAGGCAATATGAAGTATCAAAAGAAGATAAACAAGGTTAATTACATAGAAATTGCCTATTACCGTATAAATGATGAATTTCTCATATCTGCTCTTAAGCTTTAGGGTCTTTCCCAGAACAAAGTGTGGCATAAAAACCGTTATAAACAGGTATACCGCCAAAAGCTTAAGTAATTGAAAGAATGTAACAAGTGCCATCGACATAAATCTTGCTTCCTATCCGGAATTGAAATTTGCAGGTATGCTATTGAAAGGCCCTGATCAATTCAAGTGTCTCCCTGTCAATAACAATATTTGATTCCTTAAGCTCCTGCATGGTCTTAAAGAAGTTCTCTCTGTCTCCACAGCTAAAGTACAGTTTGATCAGTGTAGTGTATGAAGCCAGAGTATTCGGATATCTCCACAGTGCTCTCTCACACCATGAGCGTGCCCTGTCATACTTCTCAGTCTCAATAAGTCTCAGTGCCATAGCTTCATACATCTCACTTGTGATGGAAGCACCGGCAAGTCTGTAATACTTCTCAAGAAGCTTGTCTAAGATATCGGTATATCCATTCTGTTCAAGCTTAGACAGGATACGCTGCTCAAGTACCTTATTCATATATACAAACAGTTTCTTGATATCAAAAATAAGTTGTTCTCTCTTGCTCTCATCCTCTTCATCAATATCGTTAATTCTTGCATTTTCCTTACGTACCAGCATCCTGAAATCATTAATTGCATCCTGTAGGATAGATGCGGCATAGTGAGAGGTCTCCGTATCCTCTGCGTTAAGCGCCATATTGATCGCAGACAGTGACTCACTGTAATCTCCCTGCGCCATGTTAAGCACAAGTTCTCTAAGCTCACCCTTGTCAGCAACCTCAATCGCTTCCTCAACGGGAACAAAGTCTCTCTCCTTCTCCTCATTGATTCTGACAAGTTCCTTGCTCTTCTCCTTGCTGAATACAACGTCAGACAGATCCACCTTCCTGTAGAACAGCAATCTGTAAAATAAGTAACTGATAAAGAATAGCAGCGGTCCAATACCCGGGGCATAGAGCATAATCAGGCTTCGCATCGCAACCTTTTTCCTGCTGGTCCTGTTAAAAATCATACCAAACAGCAGATACAGGAGACTCACTATTAAGTTAACAATCAGGAAGATGATAAACCATCTCAAATACTTATCTGAATTCATCATTCAAGTCCCTCAACTATCTGACTGATAAGTCCCTTCTCCTCAAATCTGCCAATAACCTTACCCGCAGCCTCAGTATTGGTATTTGATAAAAGCGCGAATACTGAGTTTCTGTAGGTTCCCAGATAATCGGAATTACGTAGTCCGCCCTGTACTGCAAGAATACCGGTTTCATTGTTTGCTACATTGAACTTAATAAGTGTACATTCGTTAAGATCTGAACTCTTAGCTTTAAGGAAGGCATTAACCAATCCCTCGAAGCTCTCAGGTGCAAGTGCTCTGGTGCCTGCAACATATCTCTTATCCTGCAATACATCCAGATATCTGTTGGCCCTGAGAACGGCATTCTGGATGAGCATGCTTACAACACTTAACTGATTTGCCTGACCCAGTGTCATATTCTCCCAGGTAAGACCCCATACCATGATGATAATCTTCATCTCGCCTTCTTCAAAGATGGCATTACCCATGAGAGGGTATCTGGCATCCATTCTTCTGTTAATGAATACCTTATTATTGGCAATGGTAGTATAGAACTCATCCATATCAGTATACTTAACGGAATTACCGAGCATTCTGGCCTTAGGCGAGGTGGATGAGAACAGTCTTGCATAATCTCCGTTGGATACCTGGTAAATGGCAACATCTCTGGTCTTCATGATCTTGCCCACAGTCTCTGCGGCATAGAACAATACCTCTTCAGGACTGTACTGTTCAAGTTCTGAGGTAATACTGTATATCTTTCCGATTGAATCGCTCTGGTTTACGAGCTGAGTCTCCAGTACATCCTTAACTCTTGCATTGGTTGAGTTGATATCATTGATATCCTCAATCTGCTGGCTTAAGTATTCATTCTCTTCCCTGCTCTCCTTCTTAAGCTTCACAATCTGGTCTCTCATATATCCGACAGACAGACCAACTATGAATAACTGTGCAATCCATACATAGGTATTACCATCAAGCAGAATCTCAAAGCCGCTTCTTAAGCCCATATTTGTAATGAAATATCCGATAACAGCAAGCAGAGCTGAAACAGTAGCCTGCTGCTGACCAAATACCATCGCAAATAGCAGTACATACAATAGATACAAATCAAGATTGGCGAAATAATTACTGTTTGCCGTCTTGTCATACAGAAGAAAACAGGGAATAAATATAATAATATTCTCAATAAACGGAATAATAGCTCTGAAGAACCATCCACCCTTTTGTCTGATCCTTGCCCAAATGGAGATCTTCTCATCTTCATCGGTCAAGAAGACATAAGGCTTCTTTTTCATCTCCTTGGTAATCTTCTCAACGATATTCTCGGGAGAGTCGAATCTCGGATTACCGAATTCACTTTCGAAGCGTTTGCCCGACAGAACAATACGCTTCTCTTTCTCAACATTCATATCAACTATACTGCACTCGGGATTCATATTATCCCTGACAATTTCGGCAAGGTCTGCCTCGTTAATAACATTGCCGCTGGACAGCTGGTATATATCATACTTATGATCCGGACAGGTAATAAGAGAATAGATTCCTTCAACGGCATCCTTATCATACAAAAGCGAAATTGTAGACTTCTTATTCATCTCAATCTCGTCATCTGCCATTGCCTGCAAACACATTTCACCACAGATTTCACAGATATCCTTATTAACTTGCGGAACACTGACTATATGATCCAGTCTGAGGGTAACGATATCCATTCCCCTGCTGATCCTATAGCTGTCACACTGACTCTCACCCTGAGCAATAGCCTGTGCCCTGAAGCCATCGGGGGTCACGATATCATCTTCAGTAAAGCTATCCGGATTGTTATCGCTAAATACCGACTCATTTGACAGATATATAAAACGGCCCTTGCCATGCATGAGATATCCCATGAGAATATTGGCAAATGATGCAGTATACTTAACCGAATCCGCTTCCACATTCTTCCACTTGAAGTTTGTATCAAAAGCGCCCATAAAGATGGTTACCTCAGGTGCAGCACTTTCAAATATTTCATTTAAGCATGCAGCATCGTACGGAAACTGATATACCTCGAAGCACTTATGATAATCATCCTTCGATGCAAATCTGTTTCCGGTAAGTATTGATACCTTATGTCCTTCCTTATTTAATTTGATGATGAGATTATTGAGGAAAACTCCCGAACCACCGGCAATTAGAATATTCATATGAGATCAGCCCCCTTGCTAACTGAAATATCAAAACCTATAAGTTGGTCTGTAAAATCTTTAATATCATTAAGCAGAACCTCTCGGTCAACTGCATAATAATCATGTAATTCATCGACTATCCGGTTAATCCCCATTCCCCGAATCAGTCTCTCGCAGATCATCGCTCCTACATCGCTTATTACCACCGGCTTAATATACCGTTCCAGACACGGTCCCGTATAAACCAGGTAATTCTTCCCGGCGACGGATCTAACAATATAATCACTAATTTTCACATCCATACACAATATTATATTGTTTTTCGTTTTTTTTAGCGACATTTTTTAACTCCTTTTTCAAAATAATCGCTTTTTTTATGTTGCAGTTTATAAATTTCGCTATTTAAACGCAAAATTACCCTTCCGAAAAAACCAGAGAAGGGTAATTCAA
>SAMEA3663248__coassemble_557_pt1 | contig 13314 bp, 11 predicted proteins | sample SAMEA3663248__metabat2_high_PE_009 | metagenome-assembled genome bin SAMEA3663248 (sample SAMEA3663248) | pig gut metagenome | biome: pig gut; feature: pig-associated habitat; material: faeces | place: China | collected 2013 | reverse complement strand
ACATACCTTATTTAAGAAATATCTGTCATGGCTGACTACAATAACAGTGTTCTCAAAGTTAATCAGGAATTCCTCAAGCCAGGCAATGGCATCAAGGTCCAGGTGGTTGGTAGGCTCATCCAGAAGCAGAATGTCCGGATTGCCGAAGAGCGCCCTTGCCAGAAGCACCTTCACCTTACCTGCACCGTCCATATCAGCCATAAGTGAATAATGGCTGTCCGTATCAATACCGAGACCGTTAAGGAGTGTGGCCGCATTGGACTCCGCCTCCCAGCCGTCCATCTCAGCAAATTCCGCCTCAAGCTCTGCAGCCCTTACACCATCCTCATCGGAGAAATCCTCCTTGGCATAGATGGCATCCTTCTCCTTCATGATGTCATACAGTCTTCTGTTGCCCATGATGACCGTATCCATAACAGTGTATTCATCATATTTGAAGTGATCCTGCTCAAGCACCGACAGTCTCTGACCGGGTGTCATCACAATCTCACCGTTTGTAGTATCAAGCTCTCCTGACAGAATCTTAAGGAAGGTGGACTTACCTGCGCCATTGGCACCGATCAATCCGTAACAGTTTCCCTCCGTGAACTTGATGTTTACATCCTCAAACAGAGCCTTCTTACCTATTCTGTATGTAACATTATTTGCACTAATCATAATATCTCTCTTTCACAATCACACAACACACACGTCTGCAATTGTATCAGATTTTATTCTATTCGACAATCAGATATCTTCCGTCACCGATATCATATACCTCATCCATATCAAGGATATCTTCCTTAGTATAGGTATCCATGTCATAATCCTCGCTGAAGTACTCTGCCACCTCTTCAATGGAATTGACCACATGAGCGCAGAAATCATTGAGGAAATCCCTTGCATCCTCTATTCCGTCAGCCACAGGCTCCGTATAATGATTCAGCTGTTCCCTTAAGAATACCTCACATACCTTGTCATCAAATTCTGTCATCATAATAACTCCAGTCTCTTCATCTCCTGATACAGTCTTGCAACAGGAAGTCCCACTACATTGTTATAGTCACCTTCAATCGAATCAATGAATCTGGCAAAAGTGCCCTGGATTCCGTATCCGCCGGCTTTGTCAATCGCTTCGCCCTTGAGTATGTATTCATTAATATCCTCATCCGTAAGCTCATGAACCATAACCTTAGTTGTCTCAGCAAAGGATAAGATGTGAGTATTGTTGTCTTCACCGCGCCACAGCACGCAGACACCGGTATATACATAATGTCTGTGACCGCTTAAGCTTCTAAGCATCTCCTTCCAGTTATCATACCCTGTGGGCTTACCTAACTTCTTACCATCATTGTAGACAACCGTATCTGCTCCTATCACAATACTGTCCCTGTGAGACTCAAACACCTTCTTAGCCTTCTGATAAGCCAGATCTTTAACTACATCCTCCGGATTTACACTGTTGGTACTCTCCGAAACCTTGGCGATAATCACATCAAAAGAAAGCCCAATCTGTTCCAAAAGGGCCTTCCGTCTGGGTGATGCTGACGCCAGTATAATATTCTTCATATTTCTTTCCTTTTTCCCTGTATATTCCCTGTGCCCCGGATACTAACCCCCTGTTTGTCAGTATCCCGACGCAAATATAGTACCACATTCCAATTGATAATATAAGTACTATTTGCTACTGTTTCACGATAAATCGTCTTGTAGCCTTGACGTCCTTCTTATTCTGTCTCTCGACTTCCTTAATTGCCTGCTCGGCATCAACGCAGAAGATGTGCTGTGAGTCAATGATCTCCTTAGGTCGCATTACCTTAGAATAGGTTCCGTCGCTTGATAAGACATGAGCCTTTCTGTTGTCCTTAAGCTCTGTTTCAAGAATATATCTTAATCTGTCCTTAAGCTCCTCCTCTTCAACGGGGAAGAGAATCTCAACTCTTCTCTCAAGGTTTCTGGGCATCCAGTCAGCACTGCCGCAGTAATATTCCGGATTGCCGTTATTCTCAAAGCAGAATATTCTGCTGTGCTCAAGATAATTACCTACAATTGATCTTACGGTTATATTCTCACTTACACCCTTTATTCCCACCTTAAGACAGCAGATTCCCCTGACTATAAGATCTATATGTACACCCGCTCCACTCGCCTCATACAAAGTCTTAATTATATCAGGATCACAAAGAGAATTCATCTTGGCGATAATTCTCGCACTTTTTCCATTGAGGGCATTCTCCTTCTCCCTGTTAATAAGGTAGATGAACTTGTCCTTAAGCCAGAGGGGTGCCACACTCAGTCTGTTCCAGCCTGCCGGCTCTGAATAACCTGACAGCATATTGAATACGGCAGTAGCATCCTCGCCGTAGCTCTCCTTACAGGTGAACATACCTATGTCTGTATATAGCTTAGCTGTAGAGTCGTTGTAATTGCCTGTTCCAAGATGAACATAACGCCTGATACCGTCCTCTTCGCTTCTGACAACAAGTGTTATTTTACTATGTGTCTTAAGACCTACCAGACCATAGAGCACATGGCAGCCCGCATGCTCCAGTTTCTTGGCCCAGACTATATTATTCTCTTCATCAAATCGTGCTTTAAGCTCAACAAGTACCGTTACCTGCTTGCCATTCTCTGCCGCATCCGCAAGAGCTGCGATAATTGGTGAATTGCCGCTGACTCTGTACAGGGTCTGCTTAATTGCCAGAACCTTGGGATCCCGGCTTGCCTGGCGGACGAACTCCACCACCGGCTCGAAGCTCTCATAGGGATGATGCATAAGGATATCCTTACGTCTGATGGCTTCGAATATGTCTGCACAGTCCACAAGCGCAGGAACTGCCTTGGGTTTAACTACCGGAGCCTTGAGTGAGGGATCCATCTCATCCATGCCATAGAGCTTCATAAGGAAGGTCAAATCCAGCGGTCCTTCAATGTCATATATCTCATCCTTACTTATCATGAGTTCGCGCACAAGGATTTCCTTAAGTCTATCATCTGTATCTGTCTTAAGTTCAAGCCTTATTGCCTGTCCCCACTGACGCTTCTTGATCTGCTTCTCAATTTCCTTAAGAAGGTCTGCTGCCTCCTCCTCATCTATTTCTAAGTCTGCATTTCGCATGATTCTGAATTCGCAGGTAGCCAGAATCTCATGATTTAGGAAGAGCTTATTAAGGTTCTTCTCAATTATCTTCTCAAGGAAAATAAAGCTTAAGCCGTCGCCCGGGATTCTGAGTAATCTGGGAAGAACACCGGGTACCTGAACGGTCGCGAATTCGAATTCCTCCTTGCCCTTCTTCATGGGACGCACGAGAGCGCCGATATTCAGTGTCTTATTTCTGATTAGGGGGAAGGGGCGCGAGCTGTCCACAGCCATTGGCGTCAGAACCGGATAGACATATTCCTCGAAATAATTATCAATGAAGGAAATCTGCTTCCTTGACAGCTTAGTTACGTCATCTATAAGCTCGATTCCATACTTCTTAAGTTCCTTAACCAGGTTATTATAGGTAGAATACTGTTCATCGACTATGTTATGAGTTGCCACACTTAAGCTCTCAAGCTGCTCCGCGGCAGTCATACCGGCAATATCCTTCTTCTTATATCCGGCATTTACCATATCCTTGAGTGATGCCACTCTGATCATAAAGAACTCATCTAAGTTAGATGCAGTAATAGACAGGAATTTGATTCTCTCCAGAAGCGGTATACCCTTATCTATGGCCTCACTAAGCACTCTTCTGTTGAATTCTACCCAACTAAGCTCCCTGTTCCAGTAATTATTGGGAGCTGTCAATTCTTCATTTTTCACAATACTACCTCATCAATATTACAATTTGGCAATCTGTCTTATGACAGGTCTTACATTGAATATTTCCTCAAAGAAATCAGCCTTCTTCTCGAACAGACCCTTCTCCAGGGTAATATCCTTATTTGTTCTTATGGAAATCTCTAAGATATCTCCCTTAAGCGACACCTTTATTCCGGAAAACTTCTGCTTCTTGCTCTTATCCATACCGTTGGCAAGCCTGAGTATGGCAGTGAGCTTGGCTATCCTCTGATAAGCCTCCTCGTTGTACATCATAATTCCTGCCTTCTCGATATCAAACTCAAGATAGGTATGATTATGCTTAACAACATTGGCCAGAATCTCCCTCTCATCGTGGGAAAGTCCGATTATCTCCGTCGACATTATTATGTCGTAGCTGCAGCTGCTCATATTATGAAGACTGATATATTTGCCGCAGTCGTGCAGGATGCCAGCCAGTCTTAGTATCAGTCTGTCTCTTTTGTCCAGACCCGATATCTTCTTGATTGAGTCAAAAATGCTCAGACTGAGACTCTCGATATTCTGACTTCTTATATCGTCACCCATGTATCTTCGGCTTATGCCACGTGCACAGGCTACAATATCCTCATCAAAGTCATGGCTCATGGCTATCAGTCTCTTGTGCTCACCATATTCATAAGCAATTCCGTCTGTCAGGGTTGCACCCGGAGCCCACAGATTATCTGCCATAAGATGCACAAGCATCCTCTTTACCATGGCAGCTGCGATATGCACAAGCTCGATATTCTCTATCGGAACACCATATTCCATGGAGAATCTCTCCGGCTCCATCTCCTTAAGCCTCTCATAGAAGGCATTGAAACGCTCTGCCTTTACAAAGCCGGGATTATCCGAATCCACGGTTCGTCTGTAGATTATCGGTGACAGGTAGTCATCCACAATGATTAGATTCCTTATCTCCCTGCCCGATACATACAGTCTCTTAAATACCGACAGCTGTGAATCAATAAGCTCAAACAATACATTCTCATAATCAGTGCTCTTAAGGTCCAGGCTCTTCATCCTGCCAAGCAGCCTGATGACTCCGATATCAATATTCTGTGTTATATCAAGCTTATCATTGTCAAAGAGCGAGATCTGGATGCTTCCGCCTCCAATGTCAGCTATGGCCGTGCCTCTCTCTATGGTGCCAAGGAAGTCCTTACTCTTACTTGCAACAGACTTGTAATTAAGGAATCTCTGTTCAGAATTGCTGAGCAAATCAATATGAATACCGCTCCTTAACTCAATCTGGTCTAGCAGGATGCTTCTGTTTATGGTCTCCCTCAGGGCCGAGGTTCCGTATGCCTTATAATTGGTCACCTTATATGAGCGCATAATGGCAGCGAACTCCTTAAGAACCCTTATAAGCTCTGACAGCTTACCTGACGGAATCTTACCGGTGGCATAGGTATCCGTACCGAGGTCCAGCCTGTAGACCACGGTATCCACTACCTTCATCTCCCCCTTAATAAATTCAACTATTTTGAGTGAAAGCTCATACGAACCAACATCGATAGCTGCGAACATCTTCACACTCATTTGTTTATCACCTACCTAAGTTGTCTGCTCCCTGCCCAGCAGATAATCAATAAACTGTCTTGCACATCTTCCGCTTCTGCCACCATGGGCAACCTCCCACTTATTGGCTTCAAGCAGAAGCTCTTCCTTATCCATGTCAATGCCCTCACGTCCGGCAAGCTCAAGCACTATTTCCTGATACTCCTTCTTCTCCGGCAGTCCGAAATAGATAGTGCATCCGAACCTTGATACCAGCGACAGCTTCTCCTGCATGGTATCGCTCTTATGAAGTGCATCATCCCTGTCCGAGAATCTCTCATTGACCAGATGCCTTCTGTTGGAGGTTGCATATATAAGAACGTTCTTAGGCTTCTTCTCCAGTCCGCCCTCTATTACCGCCTTAAGATATTTGTATTCAACCTCAAACTCCTCAAAGCTTAAGTCATCCATATAGATGATGAATTTATAATTCCTGTTCTTAATCTGGGCAATTACATCATTCAAGTCCTTGAACTGATGCTTATATATCTCTATTATTCTAAGTCCCCTGTCATAATACATGTTGGCGATTGCCTTGATTGATGAAGACTTGCCCGTGCCTGCGTCGCCATAGAGCAGACAGTTATTGGCTCTGCGACCGCTAACGAAGGCCTCCGTATTCTCAATCAGCTTCTGCTTGGCAATATCATATCCTACCAGGTCATCCAGCTTAACATGTGCAATATTCAGTATGGGAACAATATTAACCTCGTCGTCAGTGCCGTGGGATACCCTGAAGGCCTTATGAAGTCCGAAACGTCCCACACCGTATTCCCTGTAAAATTGCGTGAGACTGTCTTTCATCTGAGTCGGGGTGTTATCGTTATGGAAGGTTTCGGCCAGGTCGCAAATACGTCTTCTTATTCTGTCGTTATAGACCTTGCTCTCTTCAGTTGAAGCCTTGTAATCAAATACAAGCTTCATGGCATCAAGTGACAGTGCATCTGTCATGTCCGTGAAATCATAATCATACAGTTCCTTGAATATAACTATGTCATGTAGAACGGCATCATTCACGGTACCGTTAATCTGTCCCCTGATCTCTGTCGAACGGCTGTAGGTATTCTCATTGTTTACCAGGAGGTTTGTGAGATAACAATGCCACAGATTGCCCGAAAAACCATGATTGCCGCCCATCTCAAGCAGTCTGTGTATACAGTCAAAGGCTAAGCTTCTAAGATAATCCTTATCCTCCTCACAGTCCTTATAATGATCCATGAGATACGCCATGTCCTCAAGCAGGCTGTCGTTTCCAAAGTCCTTATAGACTATAAGCTCATCTATCCTCATCTGACCCTACACCTCCATAAGCTTCTCTTCGACCAGCTTGGTCTCATCCATGATGCATCTGTAAATATTCTCCATGTGAGGCTTAAGCACATCGCTTTCAACCATTCCCGATATTGTATTCAGTCGCTCTCTTTCGCGAACCGCATCAAACACCGGAAGACCTCTTTTCTTCTTCTCAAGACCGATATTTGTAGCTACCTCCATCCTCTGAAGTAGCAGCTTCACAATCTCATTATCTATGTTGTTAATCTCCACTCTGAGCTCTGCAATTTCCATTAATTTCCCTTGCCGAATGATGGCTTTCCTTCCTTGATTTCTAATATAATATTTTATAATATGTATGCATTGATGACAAGACGATTACCCTCTATAATAGAGTATAATTACTGTAAATTGTGGTAAAGCTTTTGTAAGCTACCATATCTTGGAGATAAACATGACTAAGAAGAATATTAAATCTCTTATTATTCCCATAGCGATAATACTGATTCTTGTGATATACGCCGTTATATCAGGCATTGTGAAGAAGCCCGACTATAACACCACCCCTGGCAACCTTGCCGGTAACCTCAATAACAACGGTCTCTTCTGTGAGGACAGCGAAGCGGGAATAGTATACTTCTCCAATTCCTATGACGGAGGAGCCCTGTATTCCATGAAGAGCAACGAATCCGATTATAAGAAGATTAATTCCGTTTCGGTTCAGTCCCTCAATCAGGATAAGAACAGAATATATTATTCCCTTTCAGGTGATACAACAGGCCAGGGACTGGGCTATATCAGGCGTGCAAGCGGCATGTTCGGAGTACTCAAGAACGGCACCGATACCATCGCATACACACAGGACCCGGTTGAGATTATATCCTGCATCGGCGACAGGCTGTATTTCCAGCATTATACAAAAACTACGGGAACGGATCTGGATGTAATAACCAAGGATAAGAAGAACCTTCATACCGTTGTCGAGGATATGGTATCTCCCGCCTGTGTAAGCGACGGATATATATACTTCGCAGGTGCTACCGATGATATGTATCTGAGACGGTTGGACCTTCAGAATGAAACCAATGAGATTGTCTATGAACGCAACATGTACAGTCCGATTCTATATAATAATGTATTCTATTACATAGACCTTGAGGGCAATTACAATATCAGAAGCTATGACCCGGCAACCGGTGAGGATAAGCTGCTTACTGATGAACGTGTGGACTGCTTCAATATTGCCTCAGGCAACATCTTCTATCAGCGCTCCTCTGCCCTGCCCGATCCGGCCCTTATGCGCATGAGCATTGACGGTAGCGATAAACAGGTCGTTTCCGAAGGTATATTCTGTGATATTAATGTAACCACCTACTATGTATACTTCCGTCCCTTTGATAACAAGGCCGTTACATACCACACACCGGTATCGGGTGGAATCTATGTAGAGGAATTCACACCGGAGATAATCAAATAACATGAAATACATATTACTCAGTCAGGACAATTATGCATACGATATCCACTCACTTGTTAAAGCCTTCTTTCCTTCCGAGGATGTGCTGGTAAGCAATGATATAACAAAGCTTAAGGAAAACGGGTGCACGGAGCTTGATTATTACATTGAATTAAATAACGATAGTTTCTCTATAAGTGCTTCCGGTCTTGAAGGCGATAAATCAGGAATTAATGCTTCCGGTCTTGATATCAGCAACAGACCGGAATACAAGAATGAACTCAAGAGAGTTCTCTACCATATTCTCTCCAAGGCGACAGGTCGCTCTCTTCCATGGGGAGTCCTTACCGGAATAAGACCAACCAAGATTGCTAAGTCCATTCTTGATAAGGGTCTGTCCAAAGCAGATGTTATTGATACAATGACACATACCTATTACTGCAGCACCTCCAAGGCATCTCTTGCTGCCGATATAGCAGAATACGAGAATGAGATATTGAGCAGAATAGATTATGAGAAGGGCTACAGCCTCTATATTGGCATCCCCTTCTGTCCCAGCACCTGCCTCTACTGCTCCTTCACCTCCTATGCAATAGGAGCATACCGTAAGTGGGTGCCCGACTACATAACTGCACTTAAGAAGGAAATAGATTATGTATCCGAGAACTTCAAGGACAGAGTATTAAATACCGTATACATAGGCGGTGGTACACCTACAACCTTAGAGGCAGATGATCTTCGTGACCTCATTGACTACCTTAAATCCTCGCTTGATTTCTCACATGTACTGGAATTCACTGTTGAAGCCGGACGCGCAGACTCTATTACGGAAGACAAGCTCAGGTGTCTGTATGAAGCCGGAGTAACCAGAATATCCGTTAATCCCCAGACCATGAATGAGGAGACTCTTAGGATAATAGGACGCAAGGCCAGCGCCGCAGCAACAGTTGAAGCATATAAAATAGCGCGTGATATCGGATTCGATAATATAAATATGGATTTAATTATTGGGCTCCCGGGTGAAGATATAGATGATGTCAGATATACCTTGGAGAAGGTACAGGAGCTTAAGCCTGATTCCTTAACTGTACACTCTCTTGCCATCAAGAGGGCAAGCAGGCTATCTCAGGTAATTGATGAGATGGGTTATGATATGATTCATAATTCCGATGAAATTATGGAGCTTACCAACAGGGTAGCCACTGATATGGATATGAAAGCATATTATCTGTACAGACAGAAGAATATGTCAGGTAACTTCGAGAATGTGGGATATGCCCTTAAGAACAAGGCGGGAATCTATAATATCCTTATCATGGAGGAGGTACAGGATATTGTTGCACTTGGTGCCGGTACGGTCTCCAAGCGCTTATTCCCGGGTGGCAGACTGGAACGCTGCGACACCGTCAAGGATGTAAACCTCTATATTGATAAAATAGATGAAATGATAGAGAGAAAGCGCAAATTGTATTCAGTCCAATAACAACTTACTTATTAAACTTAAAATCGGGTATACAAGCATCCACTAAACTGTGTTTGTTTGTATACCCGATATTTTTCAGATGAATAATTCCTAATTACATATTAACAATTCTGTCAACTGCTTCCTTAGTCTTGTCGGCATCTCCGAAGGCTGTCAGTCTGAAGTAACCTTCACCGCTTGGTCCGAAGCCTGAGCCCGGTGTTCCTACAACAGATGCATTATTAAGCAGATAATCGAAGTATTCCCAGCTGGTCATTCCCTTGGGAGTCTTAAGCCAGATATAAGGTGCATTGACACCACCTGATACCTCATAGCCTGCCTTCTTTAATCCGTTAAGGATATAGGCGGCATTATTCATATAATAATCAACAAGACCTCTTATCTCTTTCTTGCCTTCCTCAGAATATACTGCCTCTCCGGCTCTCTGAACTATGTACGGAGCTCCGTTATACTTAGTTCCGTGTCTTCTTGCCCACAATGAATGAAGCGTTACTCCATCAACCATAAGAGTTTTGGGAATAACGGTAAATCCAAGTCTCACTCCGGTAAAGCCCGCATTCTTTGAGAAGGATCTAAGCTCAATAGCGCACTCTCTTGCACCCTCACATTCATATATTGAGTGAGGTACATCATCTTCGCTGATATAGCTTTCATATGCTGCATCGTAAATAATAATTGCCTTATTCCTTACAGCATAATCAACCCATTCCTGGAGTCTTGTCTTTGTCATGGTTGAACCCGACGGATTGTTGGGGAAGCAAAGATAGATAAGGTCCGGAGTCTCTGTCGGAATCTCCGGTAGGAAGCCTGTCTCCTTTGTACAGGGCATGTAGATGATGTTACTCCACTTTCCACTTGTCTCATCATATGTACCTGCTCTGCCTGCCATAACATTGGTATCAACATATACAGGATATACCGGGTCACATACCGCAACCTTACAGTCCTTAGAAAATATCTCCTGGATATTACCCGAATCAGACTTTGCACCATCTGATACAAAGATTTCATCTGCAGCAATGTCACAGCCTCTGAGCTCATAATCATTCCTGGCAATAGCACTTCTTAAGAATTCATATCCAAGGTCGGGCGCATAGCCTCTGAAGGTCTCCGCAGCTGCCATCTCATCAACTGCCTTATGAAGACTGTCAATAATAGTCGGACTTAACGGCCTTGTAACATCTCCTATACCGAGCCTTATTATATTGGCATCCGGGTTAGCCTGTTCATATTCCTTAACCTTCTTTGCAATAGTTGAGAACAGATAGCTGCTCCTGAGTAATGTATAATCTGAATTAATCTTAACCATTTTTATCACTTTCCGATTTGACCAAATCTATATCTATCGGATTTTCCTTTCTCCCGGGATATCCCGTGGTAACTATATCTCAATCTCACCGTCGAATACTGTTACTGCCGGTCCTGTCATATAGACATGGTTGTCCGTCTCGTCCCACTTAACATGTATACGACCGCCCAAAACGTCAATGTCAACCTCTCTTTCGGTAAGTCCGTTCAGCACTCCCGCAACTGTAAGCGCACAACAGCCCGTACCACAGGCCAGGGTCTCACCCGTACCACGCTCCCACACTCTCATCCGGATATGCTTTCTGTCAATATTCTGAACGAATTCCGTATTTGTTCTGTTGGGGAAGAATGAATGATTCTCGATACCCGGACCTATCCTGTCTATATCCAGTTTCTCTGTATCGCTGATATAAATAATGGCATGTGGGTTTCCCATGGAAACACATGTTATTCTATATTCTTCACCCAAAACATCAATTGGATAATCAACTACCTTATCAAGATTAGATGCCGTCGGAATAAGCTCGCCCTTAATTATCGGCTCACCCATATCCACCTGAACAGTGTCAACCTTATCATCTTTAACATTAAGCAGGATATGCTTGACTGCTCCCATAGAACATATATCCAGTTCCTCTTTATCCGTAAGTCCGTAGTCATATACATACTTGGCTACGCATCGGATACCGTTGCCGCACATCTCGGACCTGGTACCGTCTGCATTCCACATCTCCATCTCGAAATCCGCAATGTCAGAAGCGTTAATAAAAATAACACCATCTGAGCCTATTCCGAAATGTCTGTCGCTAAGTTTTCTTACTATCTCATCTCTGCCATTAACAGGCACCTCTTCAGATATTCCGTTAATATATACATAGTCGTTTCCACAACCCTGCATCTTAGTAAATTTAATCTTCATATAACTTTTCCTTCTACATAATGCCCATCACAGACAACCATTGGTAATTATATGCCTTGCCATATCAACCATGCTTATGCTGTTGTCCATGCTCTTCTTCTGAATGAATCTATAGCTTTCTATGCGTCCATAGCCTCTCATATTCATTACAATTACCTGAGCCTCTTCGATAATCCTTCTATCCTCCTCAGAACGGCTTCCCGGCCCCTTCTTGTCGTGGGACACCTGTCTGTCCATCCTGCTCATGGACACGTTCACCGCGTCAACCAGTCTTGGTACCTGAAGAGGCATGGTAACAATGTTTACGGCGCTCTCATCACATGCATACAGCTTACTCTCGGATACAAGCAGTATCATCTCAAAGTATTTCGGTCTGCTGTCATTCAGATCCAGATAACTCATATCCTGCATGCGATATCCGCTCACCACTACGCCGTAGTCCCTGGAATTCATGCACTGCAGGGCCTCTGCTCCAAGCGATGTAGCCATATCCACATTAAGACCTCTGCTTCTTAAGGCACCGGCTATCTTCTTAGCATCTTCAGTTTTGGGCATAACTACTATTATACTGCCCATTCACGTTACCAGCCTTTCAATAATCTTCGACAGAATATTATACTATTTCAGCAATTCTAAGTACAATACTTATATTCGTAACGTGAATAATTACAGATTGGTATATCCCATTATGTCTTCATCAACCGCCTTGGCAACCGCTCTTCCCTCGGCTATTGCCCAGACTACCAGCGACTGTCCTCTGTGCATGTCACCTGTGGCAAAAACGCCCGCTCTTGAGGTTTCATAAGCTCCGGATTTTGTCTCTACATTGGTTCTGTCATTAAGCTTAACCTTGAAGCTGTCAGATACATAGTTCTGACTACCTAAGAATCCTGCTGCAATAAGAACCATATCCGCCTTAAGTTCCTTCTCACTGCCCTCAACAGGCGCCATGATTCTTCTTCCGCTTTTCTCGTCGACCTTTGACTCTAGGGATACTGTTTTTACACCTTTAAGCTTACCCGATTTATCCTTGATAAATTCTGTTACAGTTGTCTGATATATTCTTGGGTCATGACCCCAGAGAGCAATTGCCTCCTCCTGACCATAGTCAGTCTTAAGGACTCTCGGCCATTCGGGCCATGGATTGCTCGGCAATCTGTTCTCGCTTGGCTTCGGCATCATCTCAAGCTGAATAACGCTTGAGGCGCCCAGTCTTATTGATGTACCCACGCAGTCATTGCCTGTGTCACCACCGCCTATTACTATTACCTTCTTGCCCTTAAGCGAACCGAAGCTGTAATCCTTAGCTTCGATAATCTTACCGGCATCATAATTCTCATCCATAAGCTTCCTGCTTACTTCAGACAAGAAGTCAACTGCAAAATAAATGTTCTTAGCATCTCTTCCCTCTGCATTAATATCTCTGGGATTAGAAGCTCCGCAGGCTAATATTACTCTGTCATACTTAGCGCAGATTTCATCACCGGATATATCCACACCGACATTTACAT
>SAMEA3663248__coassemble_552_pt1 | contig 13357 bp, 7 predicted proteins | sample SAMEA3663248__metabat2_high_PE_009 | metagenome-assembled genome bin SAMEA3663248 (sample SAMEA3663248) | pig gut metagenome | biome: pig gut; feature: pig-associated habitat; material: faeces | place: China | collected 2013 | reverse complement strand
AAGATATCTGATAAAGACTATTTGACCCTTAATAAGGACCACATCCGCTATGTGAAGCAGGAGAGCTTCGGCTACAGACTGCTCACCGACTGCCGCTCCTTCTACATAGACAACTACCCGGGGCTCATCATCGAGAAGGGCAGCATAGATGATATCATTCTTGTTATCATATCCGGGCAAAAGCACGAGAACTGACATATCGGAGGCAATGTAAGATAAATGAAAGCATTATTTATAAAAGATATTCGTATAATACTTAAGCAGCAGAGGGTATTGATCTGTGCATTTTTTGGTGTAATCACAATTCTTGCCTTTGCTACAGATAATTCTATGTATGCAGTGGCCTTTGTACTCTTCTTAGTACCGACCCTGATGCTTACAACAATATCCTATGACACCTTTGAAAACGGTATGTCGTACATAATGTCCCTGCCGGTATCGGTGAAGGATTATGTGGCGGAGAAATACATTCTTACTGTTGCTTCATCACTTATATTCAATATTATGGCTACGATACTTATTAATGTGGTTCTGAGTATTGGTAAGGGTGTCGGTATAATGCCTCTGGAGCTGATAGTCAATGCGATGCTTGCCCAGTTCATGGTACTAATATATATATCCCTTGTTCTTCCTGTTGATATCAGATTTGGTACAGACAAGGGGATGATAATAGTTGTGCTTATGGCAGTTGTGATTGGTGCTGCAGGACCGATGCTCGGTAACATTAATGTGGACAGTGGCTTGATGTATAAACTGTCAGAGTCAGAAATAACTTCTGTACCGGTGAATACGGCACTACTTCTTATGTCAGTCGGGGGCGTTTTTGCCATAGTATCATACTTCATCTCGGTTAAACTGATGAAACAGATGGAGTATTAGTTCTGATATTGAATAATTTTTTTGTTCAGGGAAAAAGCAGGATTAAATATACAGAAAATAATGTATATTATTCAGAATAAATTATAACATTTGCTCACAAGATAGTAATTTCTATGATATAATTGTTGCGACGAGCGTTTTGTATTAGTCATATATACTAGTTGGTTACATGGTAAGGGGGTTATATATGAAGAAACGTAAAAAGGTTGACACTAATGTGTTGCTTGGATACTGTGAGAGAATACAGCAGGTAGTTGCAACCATGACAAGCAGGATTGTGGCGATTCTGTGTATTGAGTCACTGTTTATTTCTGTTATGATAACGCTTACGCTGTTCAATCAGAGGACAGATACCACATCTGAGCTGTATACGAAGCAGATTGATTCCATTATGGACAGCAAGGCCAATCTTATTGAATCGATTGCTGCCGGAATTTCGAGTTCACAGTTTGAAGACAGGGAACAGATACTCGCTTATGTTGACTCAATGGAAATGTTGGATGAACAGGTTTCGGCTGTGTATTCCTGCTACAATGATAATGTTACTATTATGAGTGGTGGCTGGGAACCTCCGGCTGATTTCGTGGTTACGGACAGAACCTGGTATAAGGAAGCACAGAATAACCCTGATAAGGTGTACATTTCGGATCCGTATGTGGATGAGCAGACCGGAAGTATCTGTATTACTCTTTCCAAGGCATCCTTCAAGGATGGAAAGCAGAATGGTGTGGTAGGTATGGACCTTTATATGGACGACCTTGAGACACTGATTGAGGAAGCGCATGATGGTAAGAATTATGTATTTGTTATCGCAAGAGACGGCACCATCCTCACACATCCTTATGAGAAGTTCAAGCTTACTGCGGAGTCTTCATCCAATGCCGCAGAGGTACTTAATGGAAGGTATGCAGAACTTCTGATGCCTGAGAACAACGGTAAGGTTGAACTGATTCAGGATTATCATAATGGTGGAGCCAATATGCTTCCGGTTAAATCGGACATTACAGGCTGGACTATCGTATCCGTTCAGTCTGTTAATTCCTTCTTAGTGTTCATGCTGGCATTGATTATTATCAATATTCTGCTGTTCTTGTCGACAATTGCGATTGTGCGTAAGAAAACAATCCAGAGGATGAGCAAGTGGTTCACACCTATAGAATCTGTAAGTAATAAGGTGAGTGAGATAGCAGAGGGTAATCTTGATGTAACCTTCGATGAAGAAGCACTTACGGCAGAGATTGAGAAGCTTACCTCATCACTTAATGCCACAACCGGAAGTCTGTCAAAGTATATCAATGATATCACCGATATAGTTGAATCTATCTCCAATAAGGACCTTACGGTTACACTTGACGGAGAATTCAAGGGAAGTTATGTAGATATAAAGAATGCGCTCAACAAGATTGTTGACAGTCTCAATGAATCAATATCGCAGATTAATGAGCAGGCTAATACGGTAGTTGAGTTTGCTACAGAGCTTGAGAAGACAACATCTCAGGTTGCTTCAAGTGCAATGGAGCAGAATGAGTCAATCAAGGCTCTTTCAGAGAATATAACTACTCTTACCGAGCAGACTAAGAATATAACCAAGGTTGCGGATAGTGTTAAATCAACGGCAGAAGTTACCAATGCTCATCTTATGGAGGGCAGCCTTCAGATGAAGGAGATGGTGGATGCCATGGACAGCATCGAGAACTGCTATGACAAGATTGCAGGCTTTGTTAATGAGATTAATGAGCTCGCAGACCAGACCAACCTTCTGGCACTTAATGCCTCAATCGAAGCAGCAAGAGCGGGTGAGGCAGGAAGAGGCTTCGCAGTTGTTGCTGATGAGATCGGCAAGCTTGCCAATTCCAGTGCTGAGGCCAGCGTTAATATCGGTCAGCTCATCAATGAATCCAACATTGCGGTTGCCAAGGGTAAGAGCCTGGCAGGCAATACCTATAAAACCATTGAAGAGGGTATCAATGATTCAATGGAGGTTAAGAACCAGATTGATGATATCGCAGGTTCTGTAGAGAATCAGATGAATGCGATTGAGAACATCAATGGTGGAGTTCATGATATAGCAATGATTACCGAGACCAATGCAGCAAGTGCCGAGGAGAACGAGGCCATCAGTGAGCAGTTAATAAGTTGCGCAGAGACTTTGAAGCAGACTGTATCTGATTTCAGACTTAAAGGTGATGAATAATTCATTATTCGTGTAATATGGGATATAATATAGGCGAAGCGCGTACGCTTCGCCTATTATTATGAGGAGAGGAATATATCATTTTGGTGAATCCGAATAGGGATTTCCGGGCGCTGATAACTTGAAGGAGAAAGATATGGCTGCAATTACCAATGACTGGCTTTTTGCTCTTAAGGAGGAATTCGGTAAGGATTATTATAAGGAGTTATATGAATTTGTTAAGGATGAGTATTCGAAGGCGGTAGTATATCCTCCGTCGGATGACATCTTTAATGCTCTTCACTATACACCGCTTTCAGAGGTTAAGGTACTAATCCTCGGACAGGATCCGTATTTCAACCCTGATCAGGCCCACGGACTGTGCTTTTCGGTAAGACCGGGAGTAGATATCCCGCCTTCACTTAGGAATATCTACACTGAACTTAATTCGGACCTTGGGTTATTCATTCCCAATAACGGTTATCTGGAGAAGTGGGCCAGACAGGGTGTACTGCTTCTCAATACCGTGCTTACCGTAAGGGGTGGAATGCCAGGCTCTCATCAGAATAAGGGCTGGGAGAAGTTCACCGATGCCATAATACGTAAGATAAATGAGAAGGATTCACCGGTTGTATATATGCTGTGGGGTAAGCCGGCACAGAGCAAGATGTGTATGCTTAACAATGATAAGCACCTGATTCTGACAGCACCACATCCGAGTCCATTGTCGGCTTACAGAGGCTTCTTCGGTTGCAGGCACTTCAGTAGGGCTAACCAATTCCTGGAAGATAAAGGACTGACACCAATTGACTGGCAGATAGAGAATATATGATATCCATTGATGATATAGGTAATCTTGTGCGGAGAAAAACTTTGATAAGTAACATTATCCCCTCGGGATTAATAATTGGAATAATGAATATACTGGGTAACATCGGAAGATTAACTCCCGGTGTAGCAGGGAAGCATCTTGCTTGCAACCGGTTGGCATATTCAGAAAGCATGGGAAGCTTTAGAGAGGGATATATAGAGAACCAGAACGAACTGAGGAATTTGTTCTATGGACAGGCAAAGGGCAGACTTACAAGAGCCATTGCCAAGGGCTATATAAATGATGACGGAAGTATATCTGCTTCCTTCAACAGCTGCGAAATCATAGCCTGCTACAATGCTTACTCTTATCTGGGAAGAGAGGTGCCACTGCCCGAGCTCATAGAAAGCTTTGAGAGGGAGGGGACCTGCCTTGGCGGAGCTTTCGGGAGTACAATTAAGTCAATGCTTCGTAGCATTACCCGGCAGGGATTTACATACCGACTGTGCAAGCTACAGGGTAAAAGAAGTGAGCGCGATATCAATCGTATAAAAGCACTTGAGGAAACTTATTCCTGTTTTATTCTTATGATGTGGAATGACGGTAGTCTGCGTGGCGGTATTCATACGGTGTGCATCACACGAACTATGTCGGGATGGTGCCTTCATAACCCGTTTGGAGAAAAGGATACGTTAATCGATGCACTTTTTTCCTATTATAATGCGGACATGAAATGCTTCATCAAACCGATAGCATTAATTGGTATAAAATGATTACAAAATATAGTTGACACAAATAGTATTCTTGTATACAATAATACAAGTAAATGGCAAGAAGGTCGTTTTGATAGGACCTTTTTGCCTTTTTTTATGTAAAAAAGCAGAAGGAAAGCAGGTGATCAGTATGTGTTCTATTATGGGTTATTTAGGAACATCAATTTCAATGGAGGAATTCAAGAAGCATTTCGACGAGACTATATCCAGAGGTCCCGATATGCAGAAGATTGTGGAGATTGAATCGGGAGGAATTATCGGATTTGAGCGACTCTCTATTATGGGTCTTACCAAGGAGGGTATGCAGCCATTTAAACTTAATAATAACCTGCTTGTATGTAATGGTGAGATATATTGCTTCAGACCAATAAGAGAGAGACTGTCTGAGACCTATCATTTCATGAGTACCTCAGACTGTGAGATTCTTCTTCCACTATATGAGGAGAAGGGTGTAGAGATGTTCAAGGAACTTGATGCCGAGTTTGCCTGCATCATATATGATGCCAAGAAGGGTTCTATTGTGGCAGCAAGAGATCCGATAGGAATAAGACCGTTGTTTTACGGTTATACCGAAGCCGGCGAGATTGTGTTTGCTTCAGAAGCTAAGAATCTGGTGGGCTTAGTGGATAAGGTTATGCCGTTCCCTCCGGGACATTATTATATAGACGGCAAGTTCGTATGCTACAGGGATATGACTGAGGTTAAGACAGTGGTTGATGATGACCTTGAGATAATCTGCGGCAACATCCACGATAAGCTGGTAGAGGGTATCCGCAAGAGACTGGATGCAGATGCGCCACTCGGATTCCTGCTTAGCGGTGGTTTGGACAGCTCACTTGTATGTGCTGTTTCGGCTAAGATTCTAAAAGAGCCCATTAAGACCTTCGCAATAGGTATGAGTACTGACGCAATTGATCTTAAGTATGCCAAGGAGGTTGCGGACTTCATAGGAAGCAACCATCAGGAGATCATCATTACCAAGGAAGATGTTATCAATGCGCTTCCTGACGTAGTACATCTTCTGGGAACCTTTGATATAACGACAATCAGAGCAAGCATCGGTATGTACCTCGTCTGTAAGGCCATTCATGAGCAGACAGATGTAAGAGTATTGCTTACAGGAGAGATATCAGATGAGCTCTTCGGATACAAATATACAGACTTCGCACCTAATGCAGAGGAATTCCAGAAGGAAGCTGCCAAGAGGATCAGAGAACTCTATATGTACGACGTTCTCAGAGCAGACAGATGTATCTCGGTCAACTCTCTTGAAGCCAGAGTTCCCTTCGGAGACCTTGACTTCGTTCAATATGTTATGAGCATCAATCCCGAGAAGAAGATGAATGTATATGGCAAGGGCAAATACCTGCTCCGCCATGCCTTCGAAGGAGATTACCTTCCTGAGGATATCCTTATGAGAGAGAAGGCTGCCTTTTCAGATGCGGTCGGACACAGCATGGTAGATTACCTCAAGGCCTATGCCGAGGAGAAATATACAGATGAAGAGTTCGAGAAACTGAGTGCTAAGTATACTCATGCTAAGCCCTTCACCAAGGAGTCACTTCTCTACAGAGAACTGTTCGAGAGCTTCTATCCCGGACAGGGTGAGATGATTGTAGATTTCTGGATGCCCAACAAGTCATGGGAAGGCTGTGATGTTAACGATCCGTCAGCAAGAGTGCTTTCAAACTACGGAGCAAGCGGCATGTAGATAGACTGGATGTGCAAGAGGGAATAAAGATGGTTAAATATGTATTCGTAACAGGAGGAGTTGTATCCGGACTGGGTAAAGGAATTACCGCAGCGTCGCTTGGAAGACTGCTTAAGGCCAGAGGCTACCATGTGACCATGCAGAAGTTTGACCCATATATAAATATCGACCCCGGAACAATGAATCCGATTCAGCACGGCGAGGTCTTCGTTACGGACGACGGTACGGAGACGGACCTAGACCTCGGTCATTATGAGCGATTCATTAACGAGAGTCTGAATCATAATTCAAATGTGACTACAGGAAAGATATACTGGTCGGTACTTAACAAGGAGCGCCACGGCGATTACGGCGGAGGCACCGTTCAGGTAATTCCTCACATAACCAACGAGATTAAGGATCGTTTCTACAAGGCTTCAAGTGAGGATGAGGAAACAATATCTATAATAGAAATAGGAGGAACGGTCGGTGACATCGAGAGCCAGCCCTTCCTCGAAGCGATAAGACAGTTCCAGGCTGAGGTCAAAAGAGAGAACGCAATAATGATTCAGGTCACTCTTATTCCTTACCTCAAAGCTTCGGGTGAGATGAAGACCAAGCCAACCCAGGCATCTGTCAAGGCTCTTCAGTCCATGGGAATATGGCCGGACATCCTGGTATGTCGTTCAGATTATCCGGTGGATGAGTCCATGAGAGAGAAAATTGCCCTCTTCTGTAATGTGAAGAAGGAACATGTTCTTCAGAACTTGGATGCAGAGAGTCTGTATGCGGTTCCGCTTTATATGGAACAGGAACACCTGGCACAGGCTGTATGTGAATGTCTTCACATACCCTGTCCTGAACCGGATCTGGAAGCATGGACCAAGGTCGTATGGGACTTCAATCATCCGCTTCATAAAGTAACAATTGCTATTGTTGGAAAGTATGTATCTCTTCACGATGCATACCTAAGCGTGGTCGAAGCATTGAAGCATGGCGGGATTGCCAACAGGACAGAGGTCGATATAAGGTGGATAGATGCTGAGGATCTGACACCTGAGAATATCTCTGAATACCTTCACGATGTCAATGGTATTCTGGTTCCGGGAGGTTTTGGAGTGAGAGGAACCGAAGGAAAGATTCTGGCTATTCAGTATGCAAGGGAGAAGAAGATACCGTTCCTGGGTCTGTGTCTTGGAATGCAGCTTGCAATAGTCGAATTTGCAAGGAATGTATTGAACTTCCAGGATGCGGCAAGCATAGAGCTTGAACCTGATACGACTCATCCTGTTATAGCGCTAATGCCGGATCAGGAGGGTGTGACAGATATCGGAGGAACATTAAGACTTGGGGCATATCCGTGCAGGATTAAGGAGAATACACTGAGTCTCAAACTGTATGGCAAGAAGGATATCTTCGAGCGACACAGACACAGATATGAAGTTAACAATGAATACAGGGATGAACTTACGGGTGCAGGACTGGTTATTGCCGGTACAAGCCCCGATGACAGAATAGTAGAGATGATAGAACTTGATAATCACCCCTTCTTCATAGGAACACAGGCCCATCCCGAATTCAAAAGCAGACCGGATGAACCACATCCCCTGTTTACGGGTCTGATTGCAGCCGCTCTCAAGCTAAAGGAAGAATAGAAGTAATACAGGCAGGAGGAAATACAGATGAAAGGCAGTGAGGTATTGAATAACGAAAGTTATGATAATGCACAAATTAAGCTAAATCATGATATAAACATACAGACAGAGGTAAATGAGGGGCTGTATGATAAGAGCTTTGAACATGATAACTGCGGTATCGGTGCAGTTGTTAATATCAATGGTGTCAGAAGCCATGCTCTGGTGGATGACGCACTTAAGATTGTGGAGAACTTGGAGCATAGAGCCGGTAAGGACGCTGCCGGCAAGACAGGTGACGGAGTTGGTATCTTAACACAGATTTCACACCGATTCTTCAGCCGTGTGTGCGGTGAACTAGGCATTAATATCGGCGGTGAAAGAGAATATGGTGTAGGTATGTTCTTCTTCCCGCAGAATGAGCTTAAGTGTGCACAGGCCAAGAAGATGTTCGAGGTTATTGTTGAGAAGGAAGGTTTGGAATTTCTTGGTTGGAGACAGGTACCTGTGTCTCCTAACGTACTTGGTAAGAAGGCACTGGACTGCATGCCTATTATTATGCAGGCCTTCATTGAGAGACCGAAGGATATAGAGAAGGACCTTGACTTTGACAGAAAACTGTATGTGGTAAGAAGGGTATTCGAGCAGAGTACTGACAATACATACGTACCTTCCTTATCATGCAGAACTATTGTATATAAGGGTATGTTCCTCGTAGGTCAGCTGAGAACCTTCTTTTTGGACCTACAGGATGAGGATTATGATTCTGCCATTGCTATGGTACACAGCAGATTCTCAACCAATACTAATCCCAGCTGGTCGCTGGCACATCCTAACAGAATGCTTGTTCATAATGGTGAGATTAATACCATTAAGGGTAATGTGGACAAGATGCTTGCAAGAGAAGAAACCATGCATTCCGATGTCTTCAGTGCGGATGATATGACAAGAGTACTTCCGGTCATTCCCAAGATGGGTTCTGACTCAGCCATGCTTGACAATACTTTGGAATTCCTGGTTATGAGTGGAATGGAACTTCCGCTTGCAGCCATGATCATGATCCCGGAGCCCTGGACCCACAATGATACCATCTCTCAGGAGGGACGTGATTTCTACCAGTATTATGCAACCATGATGGAACCCTGGGACGGTCCCGCATCCATTCTGTATTCGGATGGTGATATTATGGGTGCAATACTGGACAGAAACGGACTTCGTCCTTCAAGATATTATGTCATGGACGATGGCAGACTGATTCTGTCATCAGAGGTTGGTGTTCTTACTCTTGATGAAGCTCATATTCTCAAGAAGGAACGCCTGCATCCGGGCAAAATGCTGCTAGTGGATACAGTGAATCATAAGATAATTCTTGATGAGGAATTGAAGGAGAGATTTGCACTTAAGGAGCCATACGGAGAGTGGCTGGACAGCAATCTGGTTACACTTGGCGAACTCAAGATTCCGAACCATAAACCAATCTCTTATTCTGATGAGGAATTGTTAAGATTACAGACTGCTTTCGGATATACTTATGAGGGAGTAAAGGAAGCGATCACAACCATGGCACTCAATGGAACAGAGCATATAGGTGCCATGGGCGTGGATATCCCACTTGCTGTACTATCCAAAGAGTATCAGCCGTTATTCTATTATTTCAAGCAACTGTTTGCCCAGGTAACCAATCCGCCCATTGATGCGGCAAGAGAGAAGATTGTAACCTCTACAACAGTATATGTAGGTAAGAACGGCAATCTGCTTGAAGAAAAGCCGAGTAACTGTCAGATGCTCAAGATTCAGAATCCTATTCTTACCGATCTTGACATGATGAAGATTAAGAATATTAATAAGCCGGGCTTCAAGGTAAGTGTTGTATCTATCCTCTATTACAAGAGTACTCCTATTGAAAGAGTTATGGATCATCTCTTTGTTGAGGTTGATAAGGCCTACAGAGACGGAGCCAACATACTGGTATTATCTGACAGAGGTGTGGATGAGAACCACGTTGCCATCCCTTCATTACTTGCAGTATCTGCTGTTCATCAGCATCTGGTTGCAACCAAGAAGTGTACAGCATTAAGCATCATACTTGAGTCAGGTGAACCCAGAGAGGTACACCACTTTGCGACACTGCTTGGCTTCGGTGCAAGTGCAGTTAATCCGTATCTGGCCCATGCAACCATTTCACAACTGGTAGAGGATGGCAGTATTGACAAGGATTATTATGCAGCGGTTAACGACTATGACAATGCTGTAATTCAGGGAATAGTAAAGATTGCTTCCAAGATGGGTATTTCTACTATCCAGTCATATCAGGGTAGTAAGATATTCGAGGCGATCGGTATTTCCAAGGAAGTTATCGATAAATACTTCACCGGAACTGTATCAAGAATCGGTGGAATAACACTTGAATGTATAGCGGAGAATTCTGACAGACAGCATAGCAAGGCTTTCGATCCCTTAGGCCTTACAAAAGATATGACACTCAATTCCATGGGTCGTCACAAGATGAGAGCTGACGGTGAGGAGCACAGATACAATCCACGTACTATTCATATGCTTCAGTTGTCAACAAGAGAGGGAAACTACGAGAAGTTCAAGGAATACACCTCAATGGTTGACAGAGAGGAGACAGGTTATCTCAGAAGCCTTATGGACTTCAATTATCCCGAGCATGGAATTGATATCAGTGAGGTAGAAAGCGAAGAAGAGATTGTAAAGAGATTTAAGACCGGTGCCATGAGTTATGGTTCAATATCTGAGGAGGCACATGAGGCACTGGCAATAGCAATGAATCATCTTCACGGCAAATCCAATTCCGGTGAAGGTGGTGAGAGTGATGAGAGACTGGAGTCTGCAGGTACTGACCATGACAGAAGTTCAGCAATCAAGCAGGTGGCCAGCGGACGTTTCGGTGTCACAAGCAGATATCTTGTATCTGCAAAGGAAATTCAGATTAAAATGGCTCAGGGAGCTAAGCCGGGAGAGGGAGGACATCTGCCGGCCAAGAAGGTATATCCGTGGATAGCCAAAACCAGACATTCAACACCCGGTGTAAGCCTTATTTCACCTCCGCCTCATCACGATATATATTCGATAGAGGATTTGGCTCAGTTAATCTATGACCTTAAGTCAGCCAATAAAAACGCTCGTATTTCGGTTAAGCTCGTGTCCGAAGCCGGTGTGGGTACTGTTGCTGCAGGTGTTGCCAAGGCAGGTGCTCAGGTTGTGCTTATCTCAGGCTATGACGGAGGTACGGGAGCTGCACCTGTAAGTTCAATACACAATGCAGGTCTTCCGTGGGAGCTTGGACTTGCCGAGACACACCAGACACTTAAGCTAAACGGTCTTAGAAAACGTGTGAAGATAGAGACAGACGGTAAGCTTATGAGCGGAAGGGATGTAGCGATTGCATGTCTTCTCGGAGCAGAAGAATTCGGATTTGCAACTGCACCACTTGTAACCCTCGGCTGTGTAATGATGAGAGTATGTAATCTTGATACCTGTCCCATGGGTATTGCAACACAGAATCCCGAGCTTAGAAAGAGATTCATCGGCAAACCGGAATATGTAGAGAACTTCATGCTTTTCATTGCAAGAGAACTTAGGGAATATATGGCTAAGCTTGGCTTCAGGACAATCGATGAGATGGTGGGCCATGTTGAGCTGCTTAAGAAGAAGGATAACCTGACAGAGTATGAAGCAAGAGTAGACTTAAGCAGAGTTCTTGCAGTCAATACACTGTCTGATGAGAATGAAGTTGATACACCGTTTGACTTCGCACTTGAGTCTACCAAAGATGAATCAGTCCTTCTTAAGGATAAGAGCATACTCAATTCGGTTAAAATGGGAACCAAGTCTGAGATAACAGTTGATATTATAAATACCGACAGAGCTTTTGGCACCTTGCTCGGTGCAGAGATTACAAGAAATAATCCTGACGGTCTTAAGGATGATACCATTACGGTTAATTGTATCGGTGCCGGTGGACAGAGCTTCGGAGCCTTTATTCCCAAGGGACTGACACTTAAGGTCAAGGGAGACAGCAATGATTATTTCGGTAAGGGATTATCAGGCGGTAAGCTTATTATTTCTTCACCTGATAATGCGGCATACGAGGCCGAAGAGAATATAATTATCGGTAATGTTGCGTTATACGGAGCAACAAGCGGTGAAGCCTATATAGCAGGTATGGCCGGTGAGAGATTCTGTGTAAGGAATTCGGGAGCTACAGCTGTTGTTGAAGGTGTAGGTGAGCATGGTTGCGAATATATGACAGGCGGACGCGCTGTAATACTCGGACCTACAGGCAAGAACTTCGCGGCAGGCATGAGTGGTGGTATTGCTTATGTACTTGATGAAGATAATCACCTCTATAGGAACCTGAATAAGGATCTGGTATTAATGGAAAAGGTTGAGATTAAGGCTGATAAGCTTGAACTCAAAGAGATTCTTGAAAAACATTTGAAATATACCGGTTCGAAGAAGGCCAAGAAGGTGCTTGATAATTTCGAGGAATATCTTCCCAGGTTTAAGAAGATTATTCCTGTGGATTATAAGAAACTACTGCATCTAATTTCTATGTATGAGGAGCAGGGTATGAGCAGAGAGAAGGCACAGATTGAAGCCTTCTATGCAAGCACAACAGGTCAGGCAGAGTAGTGATTGGCAGGAGGAATATATGGGAAAGGCAACGGGATTTCTTGAGTATAAGAGAGAAGATAATATTACAGTCTCTCCACTTGAAAGAATTAAAAACTTTGATGAATTTCATAATGATATAAGTGAGGAAAAGAGAAGGAAGCAGGCTGCCAGATGTATGGAGTGCGGTGTTCCGTTCTGCCAGTCAGGAACCATGATATCGGGAATGGCCAGTGGCTGTCCGCTTCATAATCTTGTTCCGGAGACCAATGATCTGGTATATAAGGGCAATACTCAGAAGGCATATGAGAGACTCAGTAAGACTCACAACTTCCCTGAGTTTACTTCAAGGGTATGTCCTGCTCTGTGTGAGGCTGCATGTACCTGCGGACTTAACGGAGATCCCGTAAGTACAAAGGATAACGAGCGATATATTATTGATTACGCATATGCAAACGGTCTGGTTAAGGAGAAAACACCTGCAGTCAGAACCGGTAAGAGTGTAGCAATTATCGGTTCCGGTCCTTCGGGTCTGGCTGCAGCAAGTGAACTTAACATGAGAGGACATAAGGTAACCGTATATGAGAGAAGTGACAGGGTTGGAGGTCTCCTTAGATACGGAATTCCCAACATGAAGCTTGATAAGAGAACCATTGACAGACGTATCAAGCTGATGGAGGAGGCAGGTATTGAATTTAAGACTAATGTAAATGTCGGTGTGGATATATCCGGTGATGAAATCTGCGCTAAGTATGACAG
>SAMEA3663248__coassemble_543_pt1 | contig 13579 bp, 6 predicted proteins | sample SAMEA3663248__metabat2_high_PE_009 | metagenome-assembled genome bin SAMEA3663248 (sample SAMEA3663248) | pig gut metagenome | biome: pig gut; feature: pig-associated habitat; material: faeces | place: China | collected 2013 | reverse complement strand
GCAAGTGAGCCATTCGCGGTTTTACCGTTCCCGGATAATTACAAGATAGGAAACTGTTATTCAATGATAGTATTCGGGCTTACGATCGATGAGCTTGAGTATGCATACAGAATGGACGGACCCAATGATCCGTCGAAGGGACTGCTCTTTGACAAGAATAATATTCTTCTTGATCCCTATGCCAAGGCTGTGGCGGGCTTAAGCAAGTGGGGCGTGGAGGAGAAGGAATACAAGGGCTACAGGGCCAGAGTAGTTAAGGATGACTTCGACTGGGGCAATAACAGACAGCCATTGACACCCATGGAGGATTTAATCATTTATGAGATGCACGTGAGGGGCTTCACGATGGATGAAAGCTCGGGCGTGGATTTTCCGGGAACCTTTGATGCTATCAGGCAGAAGGTGCCATATCTTAAGGAACTGGGTGTTACGGCGGTTGAGCTGATGCCCATATTTGAGTTTGATGAGATGCATGACCATAGGGTATATGAGGGACATGATCTTATTGATTACTGGGGATACAATACCGTTAACTATTTCTCGCCCAATACAGCATACTGTTCAAAACCTGAATACAATAAGGAGGGTAATGAGCTTAAGAGACTGGTGAAACTGCTCAATGAGAACGGTATTGAGGTATATCTTGATGTCGTATTCAATCATACCGCTGAGGGTAATGAGCATGGTCCTATTTTCTCGTTCAAGGGAATAGATAACAATATTTATTATATGCTTACACCGGACGGATATTATTATAATTTCTCCGGCTGTGGCAATACACTTAACTGTAATAACCCGATTGTCAGACAGATGATCATTGACTGCCTCAGACACTGGGTTATTGCATACAGAATTGACGGCTTCAGATTTGATCTGGCTTCGATCCTCGGTCGTAATGAGGACGGTTCACCGATGAATCAGCCTCCGCTTCTGGAATCCCTTGCGTTTGATCCTATCCTTGGCAATGTTAAGCTTATCGCTGAGGCCTGGGACGCCGGCGGCATGTATCAGGTAGGAAGCTTCCCGTCATGGAACAGATGGGTTGAGTGGAACGGCAGATACAGGGATGATATCAGAGCCTTCCTTAAGGGCGATGACAATATGGAACAGGCTGCCGCCAACAGGATTGTAGGTTCACCTGATATTTATAATCCGGAGACCAGAGGCCACCTGGCTTCCGTTAACTTTATTACCTGTCATGACGGCTTCACACTTCATGATCTGTATACTTATAATTATAAACACAATGAGGCTAACGGCTGGAATAATACTGACGGAGCCAATGATAATCACAGCTGGAACTGTGGTTATGAGGGCGAGACTGATGATGTAGAGGTCAATAACCTGAGACATCGAATGATTAAGAATGCATTTACGGTTCTTATGATGAGCAGGGGGATCCCAATGTTCCTGGCCGGAGATGAATTCGGCAATACCCAGTTTGGCAATAACAATGGTTATTGTCAGGATAACAAGATATCCTGGCTTGACTGGAGCCTGCTTGAGAAGAATCATGATCTCTTTACCTTTGTGCAGTATCTTATCTGGTATCGTAAGAGACACAGGGTAATCAGGGTGGATACAGAGAGATGTTCGGTAGGATATCCCTGCATGAGTCAGCACGGTCTGACACCTTTTTGGACCAACTTCCACGGACATCATCATTATATCGGAGTAATGTATGCCGGAGTTCATAAGAACGGCAAAGATGAACTTGTATATATGGGAATCAATGCATACTGGGAACATCAGACAGTTACTCTTCCGGCTCCGCCTGCGGGCTGTAAATGGTATGTAATGATAGATACCAACCGCGTGGACAGTGTGGTTATGGACATGGTTGAGGTGAACGGTAATGTTATTTTGATACCGCCAAGAACGGTTATGGTGTTCGAAAGCATGCTGATAGAAGACTGATTTAAGATTTGACGCATATATTTGGTACATAGTATACAAAAAACAGTGCCATTCTAAGCAAAAATATGGTAAAATTTTGTTGTGAATAAAAAAATATGTGCTATAATTTAGTAGTACCAAAGTACCACAAGAAACGAGGAAATTTTGTGATCATATGTCTTTGGTATATTAAGTGAGGAAAGCATGGCAAAGGTTGATTTCAAGAACAGAGAGGAATTGAAATATACTTCAAGAGTACTGAGCAAGGTACTCTTTGTTATGATGCTTGTACTCATAGTTTATGCCTTTAATTTCTCATCAAGTGAAAATATTAAGCTTCAGACTGATGGCAGTGTTATAATTCACGGTTCCATGAGAACCAAGGGCCAGGGTGAGGTAAGCTCTCCTTATTCTTTTAAGGCTTCTAAGGGTATCTCGTATTATTTCTATGACACGGTTCCCGGTAATGTTGCTCATGATACATTTCTTATGATAAATACTTACTTTGGTAAGACCAGAATATATCATAATGATAAGATCATCGGAGAGTTCGGTGTCAACAAGCAGCTTGACAACGGCAAGCTGGTCGGCAATATCCGTATGATGGTTCCGTTGAATGCAACTATGGCCGGCGAAGATATAATGATAGAGTATACGCCGTACTATTCCATGGAAGTCAATTATATGGCTCCGATGTACGGAACAGAAATCGCTCTTACAAGATATGTTCTTACCAGCAATCTGTTAGAGCTTGTTCTTATACTTATTCTTATGACATTATTCCTCATTGCTTCTGCGATGTGGATATATCTTAAGGCTAGTTCTTCGAAGGGTGATATCCGTAATATGGGCTATTTTGCATTGTTCTGCCTGGCTGTTGCATGTTGGATGTTCTTTGCGTCGGATCTGCCGCAGTTTGTTACCAATGCAAGTGAAGCCTGTGCATTGATGAGATATACCTTTATGTCTATTATACCGATAGCATTCTGCGGATTCATGGAGAGGGTACTGCCTTCCGGTAAGAAGAGCCTCGAGTGGTTCAAGACCTTTGGCTGGCTTATTCCAATCTTCAATGTGATCCTGTTCTTTGTCGGCTTTGCAGATCCGATGGATACACTTTGGATGACCAAGGCGTATACAACTGTTGTTGTTGTTCTGGTATTCCTTTTTGCAATGAGCAATTTCAGAAGGGATCTGGATTGCAGGATTATTACTACAGGACTTATTGTTCTTTTCCTGTTTGTCGGTATCGGATATATGCTTAAGCATGATTCGCTGTCTGAGACTTATCTCCTTGCGATTATGGGATTGGGGCTTACAATAAATGCCTCGTTTATGCTGGCTACCATAGGACGCAGACTTATGGTGGTTATGGAAGATGAGAATGATGTATTTACATACAAGACTATGGCTTTTGCCGATTCACTTACGGGTCTTGAGAACAGGGCAAGCTTTGAGGGCTTCTTCGATAATCTCGAGAATAATACTGCTGCTGACGGAAAGACTGTAATCTTATATATGTTCGACCTTAATTTCCTTAAGGTTACCAATGATAAATTTGGACATAAAGCCGGAGATCAGCTGCTTACGGGCCTGAGTCAGTGCCTTAAGAAGACCTTTGAAAGATATGGTTCCGTATACCGACTTGGCGGAGATGAGTTTGCAGCCATCGTTGTCGGTCATGCCGATATGGCACTCAACCTGGTTGAAAAACTGAAACATAATATTGATACCTATAATCTTAACAGTCAGTATAAGATATCAACAGCTGTAGGATATGCAACAAGGAAGTTCCATAAGGGCGATGTGGATATCTATGACAGACTGTTCAAGGATGCAGACGATATGATGTATGCCAATAAGGTCCGTATGCACAAGGAGCTTGGAGAAGAGGTTAGGAATAAGAGAAACTGATGAAGGAAAAATTATATAATATACCGATTAATGATGCGGTAAATGCAGGGGACGAATGTCCCTTTTGCTATATAGAGAGAAAAATTGAGCAGGATATGATGGATTTTGTTCTGGGTTCCGGCTCTACATATATGGAGAGTGATGTAAGGGATGCTACCGATAAGGCGGGCTTCTGCCGTGACCATTATCGGAAGATGTTTCAATATGGCAATACGCTTGGTAATGCCTGGATTATGAAGACATATCTTCAGCATACCATAGAAGAAGCAAATAAAAGCTTTAATGCATATAAAACAACACCTAATGGCTTTAAGGCGATTATAAGTAAGAAGGGCAGAGAAGAGTCTGCTAAGACAAATTCCATCACGGAATGGGTGAATAAGCGTAGCAGGAGCTGCTATATATGCGACGAATTCAGTGCTCACTATGACAGATACTTAAGGACCTTCTTTGAGATGTATGATAAGGATTTGGAGTTTGCGGAGAGAGTAAGGAATAGCAAGTGTTTCTGCCTGCCGCATTTCAGCGACCTTCTTGACTATGCAGGTCGATGTATTCCGGAGAATAAACAACAGGAGTTTGCGAATGCCTTCATTCCTCTTATGAAAGAACAGCTAACCAAATTGTATGGAGATGTATCATGGCTGATAGAGAAGTTTGATTATCAGAATAGGGATGCTGACTGGAAGGATAGTAAGGACGCTCTGCAGCGCGCCATGCAGAAGCTTAAAGGCGGATATCCTGCAGATCCTGAATATAGGGCAAAGAAATAATAGGAGTTTAATAACTCCTATTATTTAATTTAAGGAGAAGATAATGGCACTTAGATTTGTTACGGGTCCGAGCGGATCGGGAAAAAGTAAATACGTATTTGAACAGGCGATACGGATCGCAGGGGATAATCTCAATACAAGGGTGTTTGTTATTGTCCCGGACCAGTTCACAATGCAGACACAGGCCGATCTTGTTAATATGTCCCCAGGAAAGGGCATTATGAATATTGAGGTGTTAAGCTTCCAGAGACTTGCCTACAGAATATTCGGAGAGACAGGCGGCGGAAGAATACCCGTTATGGATGATACGGGTAAGAATCTCATATTAAGAACCTGTGCTAAGGCTGTTGAACAGGATATCCCTTATCTGGCAGGCAAACTTAATAAGCCCGGATTTATTCATGAGATAAAGTCTGCTGTTTCGGAGTTTATGCAATACGGTGTCGATGTGGAAGATGTCGCAGAATTGGCAAACTATGCATCCGCTTCAAACAGGAAGACTCTTGCACGTAAGCTTAATGATCTGGGTGTTATTTACAGTCACTTTCTTGAATATATAGACGGTAAATACATTACTACCGAGGGACTTATGGATGTACTTGCGGGAGAGATATACAAGTCAGAACTTATGGCGAATTCGGTGGTTATATTTGATGGATTTACCGGATTTACTCCAATTCAGAACAAGGTGATACTTGCGATGTTAAAGTGTTGCAAAACGGTCGTTATCACCCTCTGTCTGGAAGATGCTAATTTGACTGATAAAGTCAATGATAATACCGACAGGTTTATGCTGACAAGGACAACCCTGATGAGACTTATCAGACTCTGCGATGAGAACGATGTTGAAATAGAAGGTATAACGGAGTTAAAAGAACAGTATAGATTTAATTTTGCACCGGAGCTTGGGGCAATTGCCGCGAATCTGTTTGTTGATAAAGCAAAGGTATACCCGGGAGAGGTAAACCATGTATATGTGGATAGGTGCGCATTTCCAGCAGCGGAGGTTAAACTCCTGGCGCATAACATACGTAATTTAACTAAAAGGTATGCATACAGAGATATTGCGGTAATAACGGGTAATCTTGCCGAATACGAGAATGATATTAAGGAAACATTTAAAGAATATGATATTCCGGTGTATATAGATAAAACCAAAGAAATTGTTATGAATCCCTTCGTGGAATTCATTAAAGCTACGCTGAATATGTATATCAGGGACTTCACCTATGAGTCTGTATTGCAGTATATTAAATGCGGTTTTTCGCCCCTGAATGGGGAAGAGGGCAATATATTCGATGATTATATATATCAGTGTGGTATCAGGGGCTATTATTCATATAATAAGACCTTTTCTAAGAAGACAAGAGCTATTAGGGATATGGAACCTGATGAGGGAATAAAAGCTTTGGAGTATGTTAATGACCTTCGCACTCGCCTGCTTAGTGCAAACCTTGATCTGATTGAGGGAGGCCTTACCGGAAACAGGGAGAGAAGCGCAAGCGAGATAACTTCGATTCTTAGCAGGTATCTTGAGCGTAATCACGCAGAAGAGAAGCTAGCGGAGATGGCAAACAACTTCAATGCTGCAGGAGATTATGAGAGAGAAAAGGAATACTCACAGATATATGAAAAAACAGTTGCTATTTTTGAACAGATAAGGAATCTGATCGGAGATGAAATCATTACACTTGAAGAGTATTACAGAATTCTTGACTCCGGCTTTGGTGAGCTTGAAGTAGGTATAATCCCCGGTACTGTCGACAGAGTGATTGTTGGTGATATGGAGAGAACAAGACTTAATCAGGTAAAGATACTGTTCTTTATCGGTATGAATGACGGCTGGGTACCGAAGTCGGGAGGTTCCGGAGGCATTATTTCCGATACCGACAGAGAGTTCCTGACAGGCAGTGACAGGAAATTGGCGCCGTCACCCAGAGAACAGATGTATATCGGAAGATTCTATCTGTATTCTAATCTTACAAAACCCTGTGATGAGATATATATTTCCTATTCATCAATGGATAATGATACTAAGGCTATGCGCCCTTCGTATGTGATAGGGGAGATAGGAAGAATTCTTAATTCAATTCCTGCCTCTGAGAAGGTCTACGGATATGAAAAAAAAATCTGCTCAAAGAGGGAAGCTCAAACAAAGCTTAGAATGCTTGCAAGGAAGGGAGCTGATAAATGCCTTTCTGAGGAGGAAAAGAATCTTCTTGCAGAGCTTGCTTCAATGCTTGTTGATGATAAGAATTATGCGGAAAGGCTTGTTGAAAGGGCTTGCTCAAAATATACGGCCAAACAGCTTGACAAAAGAATAGCCATGCTGTTAAACGGAGCAAAGATATATACCTCTGTAAGCAGGATTGAGACCTATGCCAAGTGCGCCTATTCGTATTATCTTAAATACATGCTTAAGCTTCAGAGTAAGGAGGAATATGGTCTGAAGACAAGTGATATGGGCTCGATATATCATGGTATTCTTGAAATATTTATTAAGCTTCTCAAAGAGAGGGGGCTCAACTGGAGAAACTTTGATGAGGAATGTGCCAGGGAGCTTATAGCAATTGCAATAGAGACGCAGGCGACACAGTATGTAGATGCCATGCTTTTTGAGAACAGCACCAACCGATATATTACGAAGCAGATGCAGGAAATTATGCTGAGGACGGTAATGACGCTTAGCAAGCAGCTTAGGGAGAGCACTTTCGAACCGGCAAAATATGAGTATAAATTTAATCGTACTTTAAGTTTACATGATGGTGATGCCGAATCAAATAACGGTGTTGAGGTTAACCTTACAGGAAGAATAGACAGAGTGGATACTGCCGGGACGGAGGACGGAATACTTATAAAGGTAGTGGATTATAAGTCGGGAAACAGAGATTTTTCACTCATGAATTTCTACAAGGGTACACAGCTACAGCTGGTTGTTTATCTATCGGAGGCGGTAAAGAGTGTTGCGGAAGGTAATCCCGGTATAAATGCCATACCTGCGGCGATGCTGTATTATCATATGGCTGACCCTGTTGTTTCGGCCGATTCCAAGACAAGTAATGAAGAGATAGAGAGACAGGTATTAAGAGAACTTAGGGGAAGAGGACTGATCAATTCGGATGATACTGTCTTACGGGGGCTTGATACGAGCGAGAATGCCGACTCGGATGTGATCAGAGTGAAGCGTAAAAAGGACGGAGGTTTCTATTCGAGTTCACAGGTGATTGACAGGAGTGACCTGGAACTGCTCTGTTCTTATGCAGAAGAAAAAATATTGTCAATAACTGATGATATTATTAAAGGACGAATTGATATTAATCCTATAAAGGTATACACCTCGTCCTCGAATTGCCAGGATTCCTGCACATACTGTGATTATAAGGGGATATGCGGGTTTGACAGCAATATTCCCGGATACGTTAAGGAAGAGGTAAAGAGCAAACCGGATGAAGAGATTCTGCACCTGATCAGGGAAGAAATGTCTGAAAAGGCAGGAGAATCCAAAGGTTTTACCGATTCAGAGAAGGGGGAGTGAGCGGATGCCTGAGTTCAGCAAAAAACAAACATATGTAATTGAATCAAGAGATGCCAATCTCTTAGTGTCTGCAGCAGCCGGCTCCGGTAAAACAACAGTACTTGTACACCGGATTCTCAGTCGGATAATGGATACAGATAATCCGGTAAACATTGATGAGATTTTGGTTCTAACCTTCACCATTGCTGCTGCAGGAGAGATGAAGGACAGGATTGCGAATGCGATTAGGGAAGAGATAATAAAACAACCGGGCAATGAACATCTTAAAAAACAGTCGCTATTAATATATAATGCACAGATATCCACTATAGACAGTTTTGCGCTTAGCATACTTAAGAACAATTTTACTGAGATTGGTCTTGAGCCGGGATTCAGACCTGCACTCGAGAGCGAGATTGTATTGTTAAAGGAAGAGGTGCTTGACAAAACAATAGAAGAGGTGCTAAACAGTCGGGATATTGAATATCTGGATGAGACGATCAGACGCTTTTCCGGTAAGGCTAACCTTGATTTGCTTAAATCGGTTATTTTCAGTCTGTATGAAAACGCCGAGAATGCCCCTTTTGTTATGGACTATCTTGAGGATAGACGCAAGGACTATTCGGTTGCTTCAAGGGAGGAGTTTGTGAACGATCCCATGTATATAGAGGCAGTCGACGAATGCCTGGGTATGCTGGACATAGCACTTGACCTGGCGCGCCGGGGAGAGATGTATGCTATAGACTGTGGAATAATGGGATATGCCAATGCCATAGCTAAGGATATAGAATCTATGGAGAAGTGCCTATCGGCATCTGCTATAGAGGATAAGATCAATGTTCTTCGTGAACTGAGTTTTTCAAGAGCTTCGAGTACAAAGTCAGACGATAAGGAAAATGTTGAAAAACTTAAGCAGATCCGTGATTCGTATAAGAAACTGATAAATGAAATTTCGGCAGAGATTGACTTTGACATCGAGGAGACGATTGAACATTATGGAATAAATAACAGATGTGTTAATTGTCTCATCTCAATAACAGAGCGCTTCGTTGACAAACTCAATGAGGAAAAACGCAGACGTGGGCTTATTACCTTCTCGGATATGGAGCATCTGGCACTGCAGATTCTGCTAAATAAGGAGGGCAACAGGTATATTCCCAGTTCAATTGCCAAGGAATACAGAGCGGTATATAAGGAAATAATGATAGATGAGTATCAGGATTCCAATTATATTCAGGAAGCACTTATCGGAGCCATATCGGGTGAAGAGGAGCTTAGATTTGACCGCTTCATGGTTGGAGATATCAAACAGAGCATATACAGGTTCAGAAATGCCAATCCCGAGCTTTTCATGGAAAAGTATAATGAGTATTCCACAGAGGCTACTGCCAAGAGACGAAGAATAGACTTATCCACCAACTATAGAAGCAGAATGGAGGTTATTGACAGCGTTAATGCCGTATTTGAGAGGGTAATGGATGAGCAATTCGGTAACGTAACGTATGATGAGGCTCAAAGACTAAATTTTGGTGCAGATTACTATCCCGAGAATGGGGTTAATAATAAAACAGAATTCAGATATCTTACTGTTGAAGATTGCGAAGCGGAAGGTATTGATAAAGCTGAAGCGGAATGCATGCTGATTGCATCCACGATCAACGAATTAATGGGAAGCCACAGGGTGTATGAGAGCGATAAGAAGACTGAAAGAAGCATAAGATATAGGGATATTGTTGTACTGCTACGGAATAGTTCACTTAACTCTACTCTGAAGACCATACTGGACAAGCAGGGAATCCCAAGCTTTATAACATCTAAAACGGGATATTTCGATACCAAAGAGATAACAACTATTATCAATTATCTCAGGGTAATAAATAACCCTAATGATGATATTGCTATGTTTGGAAGTCTGACTTCTCTGTTTGGAGATATGAGTGATGAGGATATTGCGATTCTAAGGGGGTGCTTTAGCTCCTCGCTATACAGCGCCATGACGCAACTTATAACATGCGATATGGATGCGCTCCTGGTTGACCATACCGGTCTAAAGAAGGAGGAACTGATTAGAGTAAAGGAGAAAAGCGAGCATTTTCTTCTAAAGTTGAAGGAGTATTGCCACAAATCCGTATATACTCCGGTTCACGAGCTGATCAGGGAGATAATCTATGACAGCGATTATATGAATTATATGGGGGCACTCCCTATGGGGGAACAGAGATGCGCAAATATCAGAGCATTGCTGGGAAAGGCGGCAGGCTTTGAGGAGGACGGTTTCAGAGGACTGTTCAATTTCATCCGTATGATCGAGAAGATAAGAAAATATAAGACGGATGAGGGCGAAGTGGTAACACTTGACGAAAATGCGGACGTAGTCAGGATAATGACCATGCATGGAAGCAAAGGTCTGGAATTCCCGGTTTGTATTCTCGGTAACCTTGCACACAATTTCAATATGACAGATTCAAAGGCTGAGGTGATATTCCATAACCGATATGGACTCGGGATGAATTATATTAATTGTGATACACGTGCCAGATATGAAGATTTCAGGAAAAAATTCATTGCCGGAAGACTGAATATTGATACTGTATCTGAAGAGATCAGACTTCTTTATGTCGCTATGACAAGAGCTAAAGAAAAGCTTATTATGACAGCGGTGTCAGGCGAAGAAAAAATTATGAATTCTAAGTCTGAAGGTCCGATAAGCTTCGCCCGCAAGAAGGGTTATAATTCATTCATGGATATTCTGCTGTCATGCAGACTTGAGGATGACTGGAATGGCAGCATAGAACTTAAGAAAGTTAAGCTTATTAATATCATGGGAGAGGAAGTGAATGATATTCTCAGACTCGAGGATACAGAGAGGGAACTAAAGCTGCTTGTGAACTCTCCAGTAAGAGAAAAGAATATTATCAATAATATCAGACATGAATATGCTCACAGTGAACTTGAAGGACTGGTTACCAAGACATCTGTATCGGAATTAAAAATGGCAGCTATGCATCTGCCGGAAGTAGAAAGAGAGGATATGCAGACTGCTAGAATGATACCACAGTTCGAAAACGGTAAGGGAGCTGAGGTTGGAAGCGCATATCACAGGATAATGGAGTTGATAGACTATCGTAAGATAACGGATGATTGTGCTGGTGTTGATATTAGGTGGCTCGATGACCAAATGAGTCAAAGAATCCTTGAGGGAAAGCTTAGTGATAAGGAGTATTCTCTTGTAGATAAGAGTAAGATTATAAGGTTTATAAACAGCGATATCGGCAAAAGGATCATGCGTGCAGCATATAATAATAACTTATACAGAGAACAGCCCTTTGTACTCGGAATAGCTGCAAAACGATTAAATGACAGCTTTCCCGATAATGAGAATGTGCTTATCCAGGGAATAATCGACTTATTCTTTATAGAAGATGGGAAAATCATTCTGTTGGATTATAAGACAGACAATGTTGCGCAGGCGGAGGATCTGATATCGAGATATCATACCCAGCTTGATTATTATGAAGAAAGCCTGCAAAGGATAAATAATATGCCTGTCAGCGAGAAACTGATATATTCATTTAAATTTGATACGCTTATTAAGCTATAATGATAAAAGAGTACCGGATACTCCGGTACTCTTTTTTGTTCTGAACTTCTTATGTATATCTTATTCGTTGGCAAGCTTGATTACCTGCTTCACAGCCTTGTTGACAGGCGGAATAGCCAGGATAATAACGGTAAGTGCAGCCTCGGCAAAAATATATGCTGCATTGTAAACTATTGAGTATGCAAAAGGATTCCAACCCTCCCATGCATAGGAACCAAAGAATATCCAGCCTGAAATAACAGAGAATATATATCTTCCTATAACAGCAACAATATATCCCTTGATAATGGCACCCTTCTTACCATAGAAAAGACCTGAAAGTCCAAGCGCTCCGAAGGCCAAGATATAATCGACAACAAGCTGCATCGGATAGAGTACATACGGATCGATGATGAGCTGAAGAATACCATAAGCGACAGCTGTTACGATTCCGGGCACAAGACCAAAGAGAATACCGGGAAGCGCTATTACAAACATTGAAAGCAGAGTAATCGAACCGCCTGTTGGCATATCGAAGATCTTAATCTCTGACAATACGGTTGCAAGAGCTAAGCACATGGCGCAGAATGCTAACTGCTTAATGGTGAGTTTCATTGTCGGATTCTTATCAGATGAGTCTTTTACTGCATTTTTTCTTGCAAAAATGAGAGCAACTGCAATAAGTGCCACAATGATAAGAGCAAGGATTACCTTACCGAGAGTTGTGGGAACATAGGTCAACTCGTCCCAATCATTGACAAATTCAGAAAATAAAGACATAAAAAAACCTCCTTAACATAGTATATGCCGGGAGATTAGATATACAGAGAATGTCTGTAATATGCTTCCTTACGCCGGTGTTACCCGGATCAAGTTATGAGGGTCCGTAAAAACGTCTCAGCTAATGCTCCCCTAGCAACATTATTTTCTTCTATATTGTTATAATTCATTGAATGAGAGTTGTCAACCACAATATATTGTATTCAAGAAAAAACATCATAATAAAGAAAATAACGGTTGGTTTTGTGCAAAATATATATATTATTTAATGGTACATCGTCAATTTTGTCTAAATGTCTGTTTACTGAAAAATAAAAGAAACCTATAATGACACAAAGTAGTAAACAGCTTTTCACGTCGAGAGGAGGTATATTATGATGCAACATAAGATTATGCTTCGACATGATGAGGTAAAGGATTTCGTAACACACGCAAGTAAGAGCCCATATGACATAGATATTTTCTACAACAGTTTTATCGTTGATGCCAAGTCGATCCTTGGTGTATACGGATTGGATTTTACAAAGGAATTAACGGTAAGAATTAACGGATATGATCCTGAATTTGAGAAATATCTTAAGAAATATGCTATTGCGTGTTAATAATCTTTGTCTCATTGCCCCCGGTACTCTGTATCGGGGGTTTTATTTTACTCAAAATATGATAAATTAACTGTATGGAAGAAGTGAGGATATCGGTTCGTACCCTTGTGGAGTTTATCCTTAGGGAAGGAAACATTGATAACAGAATAGTTCACGGCAGCGATAATGCAATGCAGGAGGGAAGCAGGCTGCATCGCAAGATACAGAAGAGTATGGGAAGCGAATATAATGCCGAGGTGGTGTTGACGTATGCTTTTACCGCCGTTAACGGATACACGATTACTGTCGAGGGCAGAGCAGACGGCATTATTGATGAGGAGCTCTTCGTATCAGCTTCGGAACGAAACACAGATACAACACCTGTTATTGATGAAATAAAGGGCACGTATCGTAAACTAAACGGTATGAAAGAGCCGGTAAGTGTTCATCTGTCGCAGGCTAAGTGTTATGCGTTTATGTATGCTGACAGCTGTGGACTGAAAAATATTAACATCCGTATGACCTATGCCAATCTGGATGA
>SAMEA3663248__coassemble_469_pt1 | contig 14778 bp, 10 predicted proteins | sample SAMEA3663248__metabat2_high_PE_009 | metagenome-assembled genome bin SAMEA3663248 (sample SAMEA3663248) | pig gut metagenome | biome: pig gut; feature: pig-associated habitat; material: faeces | place: China | collected 2013 | reverse complement strand
TTTTGACGAATTCCTAAAGGTTATGGAAGAGTATCCGGATGTTTCTTAAGAACCATATAACAATGTTGAGGAAATAATAATGTTAGATCAGTTTTCAAGGACAGAGCTTTTGCTGGGTGAAGAAGCAATGGAGAAGTTAAGAACTTCAAGGGTTGCGGTCTTTGGTATTGGCGGAGTTGGCGGTTATGTCTGCGAGGCTTTGGTAAGAAGCGGAGTGGGCAATTTTGACCTAATAGATGATGATAAAGTATGTCTGACCAATATTAACAGACAGATTATTGCAACGAGGAAGACGGTTGGAAAATACAAGGTTGATGTCATGGAAGATCGGATGAAGGATATTAATCCGGACGTGAATGTGACGGGACATAAGTGCTTTTTTCTTCCGGAAAATGCTGAAGAATTCGATTTCGAGAACTACAGTTATGTGGTTGACGCTGTTGATACGGTAACAGCCAAACTTGAACTCGTGATGAAGTGTCGGGAAAAGGGGGTGCCGATTATTAGTTCAATGGGCGCCGGCAATAAACTTGATGCGAGTGCATTCAGAGTGGCAGATATATATGATACCAAGGTATGTCCGCTTGCCAAGGTGATGAGGCGGGAACTCAAGAAACGAGGTGTTGACAGACTGAAGGTTGTATATTCCGAAGAAAAGCCGATAAGTCCGATCGATGATATGGCAATCAGCTGCAGAAGTAATTGTATATCTTCTACGGGAGAAACTCATAAATGTACAGAGAGAAGGGCAATTCCCGGTAGCGTAGCCTTTGTTCCATCCGTTGTGGGACTTATTATCGCAGGAGAGGTTATTAAGGACCTTATCAAATAACTGCTTGTCAGATATTTACAGGAACCTGAATCCCATAATTACAATTCCAAGAATGACAAGTACAGCGCCTGTGGCACGGTTGAGTGTTGCAGGCGTTGCTTTGTTGGCAAAACGAGCCGCAACGCGGGCCCAGAACAATGTGAAGACAACGCAGAGAATCAGTACTGTTAAGTCGGGAGCACCGCCTATTCTAAAGTGAGACAGCGCGCCTGTTAAGGCAGTAAAGGCCATGATGAATACGCTTGTACCTACAGCGGTCTTTAGTTCATATCCCAGAACAGAGGTCAGGATGAGCAGCATCATCATTCCGCCGCCTGCACCTACGAAGCCACATATAAAACCAATCACAATACCACAGAGAATGGACTGAACAATTCTTTTACCCACAGAAACATTTTTCATGCCTTCCTTTGTATTCATCACCGGTTTAATTAAGAATTTGACGCCCAGCAGGAAGGTCATACATACGGAAAAACCTCCCATGGTGTTTGAGGGAACCAGACTTGATATGTAGCTTCCGACAACCGTAAAGATAAGTACACAGGTCATCATTATAACACCGTTTCTAATATCAAGATTCTTATTCTTTCCATAGGTATAAGCTGATACGGCACTTGCCAAGACATCGGATGCCAGCGCTATACCAACTGCCATATACGGCTCCATTCCCAGGAAGGTAATAAGCATGGGACTGATAACGGCGGCAGCACTCATGCCTGCAAAGCCCGTACCGAGACCGGCCCCCATTCCCGCAAAAAATGTAACCAACAGCGTAATAAGAATATTCATATGTACCATCTCCCGAAACTATACTTTTACATCCCCTACACTATATCACCGGGGAAAGATTAGGACAAATTAAAAAAGTATAAATCATACATTCACTTTTAGTCCCCAAATATGTCGTTTCGTCCCTTTTCTGTTGGCGAACGATAGCCTTTATGCTAGTATTTGCGAAGGGGAATTTTCATACATTATTCGTGGGACACACGCCATGTAATAAGGGAAGATGATTAGGGCAGAAAAGAATCCGGCATTTGTCGGATTCTTTTCTGGTTTTATGACTTATATGAGAAATATATGCAGATGTTATAACTAAAAAGTGCTCCGTCCTGACTATTGCTTCAATCCATAAAGTATAGTCTGGAATTGAAGTCCTTATAGAGTCTTACCTTGTCGTTATATCCTGTTCCGGCGAATGCCGGAGATAGTCTGACACCGGAATACATAAGCATATCACCCTTAAGTGTAAAGTCCTCAACTTCGCTGTCCATCCAAACAATGTTTGCAACAGTATTATGCAGGAGCGAATCCTGTCTGATATGTATTGGAGACAGGGTGTTAACAAGGTCTCCAAATTCCTTAATGTTAATCTTAAAGCCCCTGTTGTAGAAATGGTATGTTCTGCCTTCATCAAGACCCTTGGCATGGAATACTGCAGCTACTGAATTGGGTTTTGCCAGTATCTGAAGGTGAAGTCCGACGGCTTTTGAACGGTCTGCGGAAACCAAAGTCCACTCTCTGATATTTCCACAATCATAACAAGAGTCATAACTGCCACCATAGACATTACCTCCTAAAGAAGTGTAACCACTGCCATAGCCATTCACACTTCGGTAGAAGTGACCGCTAAGTATAACCTCCTGCCACTGTTTATATAGACTAATCTGTTCGCGGATTAATGCCAGTTCCCTCTTGTGCATGTCACAGAGATTTAATTCGTATCCAAGTGAGCCGAAGAAGGCCACATTGAATCGTGTGCTAAGCGGAGTACTGCGTAGTGTCTGATGATTGGGACATGATGACACGTGAGCACTGATGCAGGAGATCGGATATCCGTAGCTTAAGCTGTTCTGAATGTTTGCACGACATATTGCGTCCGTATTGTCGCTTGCCCATATCTGAGGAAAGTATGACAGGATACCAAGGTCGAATCTGTTGCCACCTGATGCGCAGCCCTCAAAGAGTACGTCAGGGAAGCGTTCAGTCAGTTCTTTCATACATCTGTATAATCCGAGAACATAGCGATGGGCGATTTCTCCCTGTCTGTCGGACGGAAGCGCTGATGAATAGTAATCACTGAATATTCTGTTCATATCCCATTTGACATACCTTATATTGCAGGAATTAAGTATTCCTGCTACCGACTCAATTACATAGTCCTGAACCTCCGGACGCGATAAGTCAAGGATCCTCTGATTTCGTCCCTCTGAATGAGGCATGCCGGGAATTTGGATAGCCCAGTCGGGATGTGCCTTATACAGTCTGCTGTCTACGTTTACCATCTCAGGCTCAACCCAGATGCCAAGGTCTACTCCGAGTTTATTCAGTCTGTCACACAGCCCTTCAAGTCCGTGGGGGAGCTTATGCTTATTCACCTGCCAGTCGCCAAGAGAGGAGGTATCATCATTCCTGTTGCCGAACCATCCGTCATCCATGACTAACAGGTCGATACCGACTAAAGCACACTTACTGCCAAGCTTAAGAAGCTTCTGTTCATTGATATCAAAATATGCCGCTTCCCAACTGTTAAGCAATACGGGACGCTTTCTGTAAGCCCAGTTCGCGGGCAGAATATGACGGCGGACAAAGTCCTGCATATGAAGGCTTACTCCGCTAAATCCTTCGTGAGAATATGTCATTACAGCCTCAGGTGATTCAAAGGTCTCACCTGTCTGTAGCACGTGACAAAAGCCTGTAGGATTAATTCCGGATACGAAGCGGCAGCCTCCAAGAGGATTGACCTCCAGAGCTTCATAGTGATTGCCACTGTAGATCAGGTTAAAGCCATAGGTATCACCGCAATCCTCCGTTGTACCCGGAGCACTAATCATAACAAAAGGATTGGCTCTGCTTGACGAGGTGCCGCAATAGCTTGATACCGAGTGGCGTCCGGCACTGACAAGGATATCACTCCTGTTCATTTCCCTTGCCCAGGCACCGGTAAAGCAGGTCATAACATATCTACTTCCGGGCAGCTCAACCTGAGTGCTGAGCAGTCTTCTTAGTTGAATGTCACCTTCGCCGGAATTAATAAGCCTGGTACTTCGGGTTATTACATCGCTTTCATGGAATACCTTATATGTTAGCATTAGCTTAAGCCCGTACTGCTTGCATTTAAGTGTAATACAGAGGGTTGAAGCCTCCGTCTTTCCACCATGCGCCGATGGAAGAGAGTCAAGTTCGCTCACGCCTTCAGTTATAACCGAAAGCTCGTATACAAAGTCGCTTGTAGCAGAACCGTCAGCGTGAATCACCTCAAGCAGGGGCTCGCGGACATCGCCCTTGCCGTAAGAAGATATCTCAAGAGGAATATCCTCAAGGCTTAAGCTTCCGTGCTCAGCAGAATAGATACAGGTGTTACCGGGTGAAAATTCCCTACGCACATCAATAGCCTTAAGTGATTCTGAATCTTCAATCTCAAGTTTCTTCCCGTAGTAGAGATGACACAGAACTCCCGATGCGTGGATTTTCATGCAATACGTTGTATGTGCCGTATCAAGTACAAAATAATCATCAATCTTTCTAATCATTTACTTCTCCGTTTATTCTGGAAAACCGCCCCTTACTTACGTTCCTTCAGTTCCATAGTTATTGAATTAACCTTTGCCTCGGTTAATATGAATTTCTTCTTAAATACCAAAAGCGCGATTACAAATCCGACAATCGGCAGCAGGGTCATGGTCATTCTCAGTCCCAGAACCGATGAAAAGGATGCAGAGGTTACAACATTGTCTGTGTTGTCGCTTATGTTAAATACCGACAGGCAGATTGAAGCGATAAGTGCAGATACACCGCTTGCAAGCTTCACTACAAAGGTCTGCATTGAGAAGATTACACTTTCGTCACGTCTGCTGTTCTTAAGTTCGCCGTAGTCCACTGTGTTGGCAAGGAATACGGTAGTAAGTACGGTCAGAAGTCCGAATGCTGTGAATACCAGGAAACCGGGTATAAACAGTACGAGGATATTATTGATGTTACATATCATAAGCACCAGTAATGTGGCATATCCTGTGATTGCCATGGTCATTCCGGTGAAGAATACCTGAGTCGTTGTAAGCACTTTTCTCATAAAGGGGAAGAAAAGCATCATGGACAGAATCTGAATCGCACCGCCGAAGGTATTGAACAGGGTGTAGCTGTTATACCAGGTATCGCCGCCGAAATCGTATTTGAAGAAATAGATAAGCAGGTTGGAGGTGATGTACAGGGCGCAGTTGATAAGGACGATGGTTATTACCACTACCATGGCCTGGTCGTTTGAAAGAAGTGCCTTGAACATCTGTGAAACCGAGGGCGAATCTACGTTGACGGTTGACTTCTCCCTGATGGTGGTGCAGGTCAGTGTGATTGCAATAACGAAGATGATTGCAACAATGAGAGCGAACCACCTGAAGCCGGCTCTTTCGTTACCGCCGCCCAGGGCATGCACGCATATCATGGTGATTACGGTGATAATGGCAGATCCCACACCTGCGCAGGAGCGGGCAAGTGTTGTGAGACCTTCTCGCTCAGTGCCACCCTCTGTAAAGGCAGGAATCATTGACCAGTAGGGGATGTCCATCATGGTATAGGTTATTCCCCAGAGGATGTAGGTAATGGCTGCATAGGCTACAAGACCCTTGGAGTCAAGGCTTGGGGGTGCAGCGAACATGAAGTACAGTATGATGGCGTTTGTTATGGTTCCTATCATGAGCCAGGGACGGAAGCGACCGAAACGGGTGCGTGTCTTGGCTACGATAATACCCATTATCGGATCGTTGAAGGCGTCAAATACTCTCGCAATGAGAAGGATGATACCCATTGTAATAGCGCTTACACCGAGAATGTCCTGATAGTAGTAGAGTATATAGCTTGCAGAAAGCATATATACCATATCCTTGCCGACGGCTCCGAGACCGTAGGATGCTTTTTCTTTAATGGTTAGTTTCATTGGATAATCCCCCTTATGAATCAGTTATAGTTTACGGTAAAGTCAATTGTTAGTGCGTCGACACCGGCAGTCTTAATGGTAAGTCTGGCAGGAAGACTTGTGTTCTTCTTGACGTCAGGTCTTATGGTTTTAACATAGGTTCCAAACATACCGCCCTTGAGTGATATGAGGTTCGGGCCGATTATTTCTATGGGACCTTCCACGCTCAGTGTCACAGGCTCGTTGAAGTAGTTAAGCAGATTGCCGTTTTCATCTGTTGCATTGATTCTTATCGCAGCAACGTCATAGGTATATCCGTCGTTTAGTATTGTATGGTCTGCCTTGGCATCAATCTTAATACCTGTCATAGGAGACTTGGTAACCGACTTAACAACCTTACCGTCTTTGATGGCATCGAAGCGGTAGGTCGTGGATTCGCCACCCCAGTCACCTACATATTTGGTATATAGTCCTATGATCTCATCAGGTTTCATGTGATATATAAGGATAGCCTTGAGAGCGGTCAGCATGAACCTAAGAGGCAGCTTGTTCTGACCGAATCTTGCCACATAATTCATTGCTTCTTTAAGTTCCATGGATTTCTTACGACTCATGTGTTCCTTAGTTTCAAGTACATCGCCGACATAATCATCCACCAGGAGCGGACCGTGAACCATGGCTTTGTAGGGTGAGTCGCAAGGGAAGTATTCCTTAACCGGTTCGTCGTTCTTATACATTCTTACTGAGTCTGCATTGGTAAAAATCCAGGTATTTTCTCTGTTGCAGGCCGGGTGCTCACCAATGTCCATGTTGGAAGATATGCTAAGAACGGGAAGGTTGTCCTGCTGGCTTTGATATACGCCTGCTGCAAGCTTGGGATTCCTGAACATGTCAAGTACTCCGTGATAGCATATGCGGTCGCCGCTTCCGAAGTCCTTATGGGTGTTGTAATCAGCCATACACCAGGCGAAACTTCCGCAGATATCCTTTTCACCTGCTATGGCATTAAGAACATTGGCGTGTCGTATTGCATGCTCCACTCTGTGGTCCTCACAGTCAAAGGCTTTAGTTGGATACATATGGCCGTTGTATTCCGTAACAAGATATGGATGTGACACATCAGAGCTTACCTTCTTCTTTGGCAGGCATCCCGGAGTATGTCCATTATGAGAGAAATCGTTGTAGGTATATACATCTTCCTGAAAGATACCCTTCTTGTAGGTTCTGACTCCGCCTGTGGGTCTTGTTGGATCCATGGCATGCGCCATGGCATTGGTCTTTGCATAGAATTCTTCATCATCTGCAGATTCGTTAATTCTTACACCCCATATAATTATGGAAGGATGATTCCTGTAGTTACAAACCATATCCTTCACATTGGTTATAGCCTGTTCCTTCCAGTCTTCATCACCGATATGCTGCCAGCCGGGTATCTCTGTAAAAACGAGTAGTCCCAGTCTGTCGCAGGCATTTATGAAGTAATGAGACTGAGGATAATGTGAGGTTCTGACTGCATTAACGCCAAGTTCATATTTTAGAATGGAAGCATCCATATCCTGCATGGACTTCGGCATTGCATATCCAACGTAAGGGTAGCATTGGTGTCTGTTAAGACCACGAATAAGATATTTGCTGCCATTAAGATAGAAGCCGTCCTTCTTGAATTCTGCCTGTCTGAAGCCGAAGTATACTACTTTACTATCCAGTACCTCATCGCCGTCAAACAGCGTGGTTGTTATTTCGTAGAGATTAGGTTCCTCCGGCGACCAGAGATTAACATTTTCTATAGAAGTGATAAGTGAGGATGCTGCTGAATGTATTACCTGCTCTGTATGGGCTACTGTATTTTTCGCCTGATGAGCTTGCGCCCCGCCTGCACCGGTATTTTTATTATCTGATGAAAGATGGAGTTTGTCGCCGGCAGTCTTGACGGTCTCTTCACTGTTTTGGGTCAGTGACGAAGCTAAAATTCCAACAAACTTTACCTCCTGTGTAATCCTAAGTTCAGGTCTGTATCCTTCTATTTCAATTTCACTTGTAAGCTTAACGGGTGAAAGAGATGCGTGGTGGAAGACATCCTTAATATAGGTAGGTTTCTTAACCTCGAGATATACATCCCTGTAGATGCCGCCATAGGTCATATAGTCGATCACAAAGCCGAAGGGAGGAGTGTTGAGCTCTTCACGGCTGTCTACCTTTAGGACAAGAAGATTATCTGCGCCGTAGCTTACAAGGTCAGAGATATCAAGTGTAAATTCGGTGTAGCCACAATTGTGAGTTCCTGCGATTTTTTCGTTAATATATACTTCGCAGTAGTGTCCGACACCCTCGAATGTAAGTAGCAACCTGTGGCCTTCCCATTCCTCCTCAATATGAAGTATGCGACGATAAGCACTGACCATCTGGTATTCCTTCTCATCGAAATAATTGTACGGAAGTTCTCTGCAGGTATGCGGGATCCGGATGGGTATCATGCTGTCTGCATTGTAGCTATCCTTTATCATCGCATCGTCGAAAAATTCGCTGAATTGCCAGTCGTTATTAAGATATATTCTTTCCATTTCAGATCCTTATCCCTTCTACAAGTATGTCCACTACTTCACTCAGTGCCTCCTGATAGGTCAGTCCGTTCCTTATCAGTATGTCACGCTGGAAGAATTGTTCTATGCTTGCTTCCAGCATAAGTTTAAGAATCGGAATGTCTATCCGTCTTATCAGGCCCTCTTCCATTGCCCGGTTTAATAACTCAATGGTGTTCTCCCAACCGGTCTCAAGGCGTTTCTCGACTTTAGCATATATGGACGGGTATTTGTCCTTAAGGAGATACAGCTGCCTAAAATCGATGTCCCTGTAGCCCTCAGGCATCACGCTAAGAATCTGGCGTATCTTCTCAATGAGAGGGAGAGAATCATCCTCCATAATCCGCTGCTCACTGTCCTTGATAGAGTCGAAGATATAATCAACCATTTGCAGGAAAAGCGCTCCTTTATCAGTAAATACCGTGTATATGGTTTTCTTGCTGATACTGAGTTCACGAGCGACGTCATCCATTGTGAACTTAAGCCCCTTTTTATTGAAGACCTGTATGGTTCCTCTGAGTATTGATTCTTTTAATTCGTTTGCTTCCATAATTATCGCCGTTTCTTAGTGTAAGTTTGGAAACTGAAAATGATATTTTGGTTTCCTTGCTTCGATAATAGCACGTAGACACTCTCTACGCAAGAAACCAGAATGACGAAAATAGTTTCCGAAAATTGTGAAAAATACACAAAAGGGATGTCCAATGCATGATATAATTAGGCTACATAAGGAGGAGTATTCTATGAATGAAGACATGATGAAGAAATTGGATGAGCAGATAAAGTGGAGTAAGATTATTGCCGGTATCATGGGAGGTATTCTTCTTGTGGTATGTATTTCGGCAATAATCATTATTCCGCCTGCTGTTAAGACACTGAATGATGCCAAGGCTGTGATGATAAGCGCCAATGAGACTCTCGAGAGTGCAAACAATGCATTGGATGATATCGATAAAATGGCCACGTCAATCATTGATACAAGCGACAGTCTGAAGGAATTCATCACCGAAAACGGTGAGGCAATGACCGGTGCGGTTCAGAGTATAGAAGATATAGACTTCGAGGGTTTGAATAAGGCTATTCAGGATCTTCAGGATGCGGTTGGTCCTTTCGCTAAGACCATGAGAATGTTCAAGTAATAAATAATAGTTAACTGCGTAACCTATATTGAAATAAGACAGAATACCAAATACAATGACCTCAAATGACAACATTTTGTACGGAGGAGAAAAAAGATGATATCAAAATATGTATTTGGAGATCCAATTGATACCGAAGCGGTTGTTGCTGATATTGAGCCTGAAGCCGGCAGACCTAAGTTCGGTAGTATTGATTCAACGGACGGATTCAGATTCACATATACCATGGGCGAAGATGACATAGTATACGGACTTGGTGAGAATGTCAGAGGAATCAATAAACGCGGATATGAATACGTAAGCTATTGCTCGGATGAGCCACACCAGTATGAGGATGTGAAGAGTCTGTACGGAGCACATAATTTTATTATTGTTGAGGGAAGGGATAACTTCGGCCTCTTTATTGATTATCCGTCGAGACTCACCTTTGATATAGGCTTTACCGATAAGGATATTCTGAACATTCATACTGACGGCTGTGACCTTGTGCTGTATGTAATTTGCGGTGAGAGCAGTTATGATATTGTGAAGCAGTTTAGGAGAATGATCGGACGCAGCTATATTGCACCTAAGTTTGCGTTTGGCTTTGGTCAGAGCAGATGGGGATATAAGACTAAGGAAGATTTTCTGGAGGTAGTTCATCACCACAGAAGTGCCCATGTGCCTCTCGATATGATATACATGGATATCGACTATATGGATAACTTCAAAGACTTCACCGTAAACGGTAAGGAGTTTGAGGACTTCCCTTCATTTGTTAAGGATATGAAGGAGAACCATATTCATCTTGTTCCGATTATTGATGCGGGAGTAAAGGTTGAGAAGGGATATGAGGTATATGAAGAAGGCGTCGAAAACGGATATTTCTGCAAACGTGAGGACGGAAGTGATTTCGTAGGGACAGTATGGCCCGGTGAGACCCACTTCCCTGACTTCCTAAATCCTAAGGCAAGAGAGTGGTTCGGTGATAAATACAAGGTATTAATTGATGCGGGAATTGACGGCTTCTGGAATGATATGAACGAGCCCGCGATTTTCCATACACCGGAGGGCCTTGACGAGATCTGTGATGTTATGCAGGAGTTTATTGATGACAGGAACAGTCACCATGTGTTCGAGATGACCCGGATGGTGACGGAGCTTGCCAATAATCCCAAGGATTATCGTAGTATGTATCACAATATTAACGGTAAGATGGTGTGTCATGACCTTGTGCACAACCTGTATGGCTACAATATGACCAGGGCTGCCGGAGAGGCGTTTGAGAGAATCTGTCCGGGTGAGCGAATCCTTATGTTCTCGCGTTCATCCTATGTAGGCATGCACAGGTATGCGGGAATCTGGACGGGTGACAACCTAAGCTTCTGGAGTCATCTGCTTATGAATCTTAAGATGCTTCCGAGCCTTAACATGGTGGGACTTATGTATACGGGTGCTGATATCGGAGGCTTTGGCTCGAATGCTTCCAGAGATCTTGTGCTTAGATGGCTTGCTCTTGGTGTTTTCACGCCACTTATGAGGAATCATTCGGCAGACGGAACCAGAAAGCAGGAATTCTTCAGATTTGAGAACGAGGAGGACTTCAGGGCTGTAATAAATGTCAGATACAGACTTCTTCCATATATATACAGTGAATATATGAAGGCTGTGCTTAATGATGATATGATGTTTAAGCCGCTTGGCTTTGTATACGGCGGTGATGAAATCGCAAAAAGGATTGAGGACCAGCTGATGGTGGGAGACGACATTATGATCGCTCCTGTCTATGAGCAGAATGCCGTGGGCAGGGTTGTGTATATTCCCGAGAACATGAAGAAGGTAGTATTTAAGGCTGACGGAACTGTTGAAATTAAGGATATTACGCAGGGCTTTAACTATGTTAAGCTTGCGCTTAATGAAGTAATGCTATTTATCAGAGAGGGTCATTGTATTCCGGTAGGAGACGCAGTGGAATGGGTTGATGATCTGGATTATTCTTCCATCAGAATGATAGGATATCCCAATGCCAGGTATGATCTTTATAATGATGACGGCATTCATAAGGATTATGATAATCCTAATAATATAGAGACGCTTGTTATGGAATAAGCGAAAACTTGATTATGAGGTGAGAACTATGATAAGTGCATTGACAAGCGGTAGTTTCAGGAAGCATCTGACAGAGGATCTGATTCCCTTCTGGAACAAAATGACAGATATGGAGAGAGGCGGGTTCTATGGGTATGCCGATGAGTGCGGTATTCCCGATAAGAACAGTCCCAAGGGCTGTATTCTTAACAGTCGTATTCTGTGGTTTTATTCCGCATCATATAATCTTCTAAAGGAGCCTGAGCTGCTTGAGAAGGCAAAGTGTGCTTTTGAGTTCCTCAAGGATTATTTCTATGATATCAGATACAGAGGTGTATTCTGGTCTGTAGAGGCTGACGGAACACCTCTTGATACAACAAAGCATACATACAATCAGTCCTTCGCGATTTATGCCTTATCAGAGTATTACAAGGCGTGCGGGGATAAGGCGGCGCTAAGCCTTGCCTACAGTCTGTATTATGTGATCGAGGAGAAGTGCCGCGACAAGGACGGATACTTCGAGGCCTTCGATATGGAGTTTAATCCGGTGTCCAATGAGAAACTGTCGGAGAACGGTGTCATTGCGACCAGGACCATGAATACACTGCTTCATGTACTTGAGGCTTATTCGGAACTATACAGAGCAGATCATTTGGAACAAGTGAAAGACTCGCTTCTTGAGATACTGTCATTGTTTAAAAGCAGAGTCTACAATGAGGAAAGAGGTATCTGCGAAGTGTTCTTTGATAAGGACTACAATTCGTTGATTGATCTTGAATCCTACGGACATGACATCGAGGCATCGTGGCTCATATACAGGGCCTGTGAGGTGCTTGAGGATGAGAAAGTAACTGAGGATATGATGCCGGTAATCATGGGACTGGCTTTGAGCGCTTATAATAACGGAATCGACAGGGAAAACAATGCCATGAATGATGAGTGTGAGAAGGGTATTGTTAATGCCAAGAAGGTATGGTGGGTGCAGGCAGAGTCTGTGACAGGCTTCTATAATGCATATACGCTTGATTCGACGAAGGCAGAATATCTTACCATGTCGAATAAGGTGTGGGAGTATATCAACAATTATGTGATGGATAAGAAGACAGGTGAATGGGTTGAGGATGTGAATCCGGATAATACCATAAATAAGGGACAGGCACTTGTGCATCCCTGGAAGTGTCCTTATCATAACGGCAGAATGTGTATTGAGATGATAAGACGGCTTGAGGATCAGAATCATTAGGAAGGCAGGGTTTATGCAGGAAACAGTGAATGCGAATGCAACAGTTGAAGCAAGAGAACTTCTGAATATGCTGTCAGAGACGGCAGGTAAGGCTGTTATTACAGGTCAGCATACTCAGACAAATCCTATGGAAGAGATAGAATATATCAAATCGGTGACCGGAAGAGAACCCAAGCTTAGGGGTTTCGAACTGTTAGCCTATTCACCCAATATCAACTATGAGGATGCTGATGAAGCCTGCCTAACGGAGGTATATGAGAACAGAGGAACTGTAGAGACGGCAATAGACTGGGCCAGAAATTCGGACGGAATCGTGACACTTTCCTTCCATTGGTTCTCACCTGTTGGTGGTCGTGATAAGAGCTTCTATGCCAGGAATACCGACTTTGATGCAAAGAAGGTACTGGTTTTGGGAACACCTGAGAGAGAGGCATTTTTCCATGATATGGACGTAATAGCCGTTGAACTTAGGAAGTTCGAGAAGGAGAAAATCCCTGTTCTGTGGAGACCCTTCCATGAAGCGTATGGGGACTGGTTCTGGTGGGGAGCCAAGGGCCCTTGTGTTGCTGCCAAACTTTATAAACTTATGTATGATTATTATACTAACGAGCTTCATATCAATAATCTGATCTGGGTGTGGAATTGTCCTATAAAGGAGGCATATCCCGGAGATGACTGTGTGGATGTCGTATCGGTGGATGTATACTTGGAGCAGTATGAGAAGACTGATTATCGTTCTCAGTATGAGGAGTTAGTGGCAGGCACCTCAACGGATAAAGTGGCGGCTCTTGCAGAGGTAGGATATATTCCGGATATTGAGAGGCTTGAGGAATCACATATTCCGTGGGCATACTATATGACGTGGTCTAAGGAATTTTGTATCGGCGAGCAATATAACAGTAAGGAAAGTCTTAGGGCCATGTATGAAAGTGATTATTCGGTGACGATGTGAGGGATATTTTGAGATTTGGGGTTAATGTATGAACTGCAGTAAATATATGATAGATACAGAGGAGAATAAAGCATTCCTTAAGGAAAATGCAAGGAGGTTACTCGAATTCGGACAGAAGTTTCCATCTCCGGGAGGGTCATCCTATTATCTTGGAGATGACGGTACTCCATGGAAGGAGAGACCGCGCGAGACCTGGATTACAAGCAGAATGGCACATGTCTATTCGCTAGGCAAGATGCTTGGTTTTGAAGAAGGAGACAAGCTTGCAAGCAAGGCGATTGAAGGACTTCTTGATGAACTTAAGGATAAGGAGAATGGAGGATGGTATAGCGGTATTGCTGCGGATGGAAGTATATTGCCCGGAAAACAGTGCTATGCTCATGCCTTTGTCATTCTGGCAGCGACTTCGGGTGTGCAGGCTAAAGTGAGCAATGCTGATGTGCTCCTTAATGATGCCTTAAAGTTGTATGATGATAAATTCTGGAGAGAAGATGAAGGCCTGGCTGTAGATACATGGAATACAGAGTTTACAGTTCTTGATACCTACAGGGGGCTCAATGCCAATATGCATACTGTTGAGGCCTTCCTTGCAGTAGCAGATGTCACCGGTGATGAGAAGTACAGAGTAAGAGCGGGAAGAATAATTGACAGGGTGCTTGTGTGGGCCAAAGAGAATGACTGGCGAATCCCGGAGCACTTCACTGAGGAGTGGCAGCCCAATCTTCAATGTAATATAGATAATCCGGCTGATCCTTTCAAGCCATATGGGGCAACTCCGGGGCATGGAATAGAGTGGGCAAGACTCATTATCCAGTGGGCTTTGTCGACATATGGTGATGCTGATAATGCAGCAGCTTCATATATCGAGAGTGCTGAGGCTCTGTATAACAGAGCTGTTGATGATGCATGGAAGGTTGACGGCGCACCCGGTCTTGTGTATACCACGGACTGGAAGGGTAATCCGGTAGTCCATGACCGCATGCACTGGACATTGGCTGAAGCAATTAACACTTCTTCGGTTCTCTACAGAGTAACGTGTGATCCTAAGTATGCA
>SAMEA3663248__coassemble_462_pt1 | contig 14907 bp, 12 predicted proteins | sample SAMEA3663248__metabat2_high_PE_009 | metagenome-assembled genome bin SAMEA3663248 (sample SAMEA3663248) | pig gut metagenome | biome: pig gut; feature: pig-associated habitat; material: faeces | place: China | collected 2013 | reverse complement strand
GAGAACATTCACACTGTAACCCTTGCCGTGAATCCCCACGACCCTTGACAACTCAAAGGCTGCTATTATAGAAAAAGCCAAAAGAATAATACCGAAGGGCATCGCCCCCAGCAATACACTTATTCCTATTATTACAAATAAAGCAAGTCCGCTTACCACTCTTGTAGCCATAGGCCAGTCACTCCATCACTTATCTTCTTTTAATCCGCCAAACTTTCTGTTTCTTGTATTATAGCTTTCGATTGCACGCTCCAATTCCTTCTTATTGAAGTCAGGCCATGCCTTGTCACAGAAATAGAATTCCGTGTAAGCCAGCTGCCACAATAGGAAATTGGATATTCTCTGCTCACCACATGTCCTGATAAGCAGGTCGGGATCCGGAAGTCCGGCTGTATCAAGATAAGAATTAAGAGTCTCCTCTGTAACCGAATCCGCCTCAAGCTTACCTTCAGCCACGTCTGCAGACAGTCTTCTTACCGCTCTTGTGATTTCATCCCTTCCTCCATAATTAATGGCAATCTGGAAATGCAGTCCCGTATTGTTCTTGGTCGATTCTTCAAGGTCTCTGATCGATTCCTGAAGGTCCCAATCAAGTCCTGTCTTGTCACCTATTACCCTGACACACATATTGTTTTTATTGGCACGCTTCTTCGCATTAACCATATAGTTCCTAAGAAGCTTCATCAGGGCATCGACCTCATCCTTAGGTCTTGACCAGTTCTCTGTCGAGAATGCATATACCGTAAAATACTGAATACCCATGTTATAGGTAATCTCACACATATCCTCTACGACCCTGGCACCCTGAACATGTCCGGCATTTCTGGGAAGTCCCTTGGACTTGGCCCATCTTCCGTTTCCATCCAGTATTATCGCCACATGCTTTGGTATTTCCATATATCCTCCAGGCTTTGTTCAAACAAAAATTTAATAAAAAGGGGCTCCTTAATCAGGAGCCCCTCACTATTATACTGTCATAATCTCCTTAGACTTCTCTTCGATTGCTGCATCAATATCCTTGATGAACTTATCTGTCATCTTCTGGAGCTGCTCTTCCATATCCTTTATCTCGTCTTCAGATATATCCTCCTTGGCGAGCTTCTTGAAAGCATCGTTACCGTCACGTCTGATATTTCTTACCGCAACCTTGGCATCCTCACCCTTCTTCTTAACATCCTTAGAGAGTTCCTTACGTCTCTCCTCTGTAAGCTCAGGGAATACAAGTCTTATTACCGAACCGTCATTGCTTGGTGTAATTCCGACATCCGATGCCAGAATAGCCTTCTCAATCTCCTTAATCAGACTCTTCTCCCAGGGTGCTATCTGAATCATCCTAGCCTCCGGAACAGATATATTACCTACCTGCTGAATAGGAGTAGGTGTTCCGTAATAATCAACCTTAACCTTATCCAGTACATGAGGATTGGCACGACCTGCTCTTATTGTCTGGTAATCTGCAATAAGATGATCATAGGCCTTGGTCATCTTGTCGCTATATACATTCAATCTTTCGTTCATACTAACTCCTTAAACAGTTACTTTCGTACCCTTGAAGGTACCCTTAACAGCATTAACGATACTGTTCTCTTCATTAAGTCCAAATACCCACATGGGCATCTTATTGTCCCTGGCAAGTATTGACGCCGTCATGTCAACAACCTGGAGGTTCTTCTCTATCACCTCATCAATGCTTACCGAATCATACTTAACGGCATTGGGATTGGTTCTCGGATCCGAGTCATATACCGCATCCACAGCCTTGGCAAGCAGGATAACATCTGCATCCACTTCTATCGCACGAAGCACCACTCCCGTATCTGTTGAGAAATACGGATGTCCCGTTCCTCCCGCGAAGAATACGACCATACCCTTAGAAAAGTATTTGTTCGCTCTGTCCTTACTGAAGAGTTTGGTAAAAGCGCCGCATTCAAAGGGTGTGAGGATTGAAGTCATCATCCCAACTGACCTGAACATCTCTGATACATATATACAGTTCATAACCGTAGCAAGCATACCTATCTGGTCTGCCTTGGTTCTGTCAACGGTATTATTCTGACGACCTCTCCAGAAATTGCCACCGCCTATAACGATTCCCACCTGGATTCCGTCATCAACCAGCTCCTTGACCTGTCTTGCTACTGCGAGAATAGTTTCATCATCAAAGCCCTTGTGCTTATCTCCCGCCAGGGCCTCGCCACTAAGCTTAAGTAAAATCCTCTTCATACAACTCCTACTCTGCAAAGAAATTCTTAGGACTTACATCTGCATAGCACTGTGAGCATAAGCCTTCGATAGCAGCTCCGTTATTAATCTGAACAGCCTTAGACTTGATATTACCCATAACAATAGCTGTAGAATCAAGAATTACAGGTCCATGAACATCGATATCCCCCTTTACGGCACCTGCAATAACAGCACTTGTTGCATAGAGGTTACCCTTAATAATCGTATCCTGTCCAACCTTGATAGGTCCTGTTGTTGAGATATCACCATCGATTCTGGCATTCTGTGCGAAGAACTCAGCTGCCTCTGAATTACCCTTGATCACACCTGTAACATTGAGCTTTCCTCTGATTGAGATGTTACCGTTAACACATCCGATAACATCCAGTGAGCCATGGCTCTCAATATCTCCGTTAAGAGTCATCATCTTGGTAATAGTAGCAACTTCATCGCTTACGAAATACTCTTCCACAGGCTCCTCCTCTACTACCGGCTCCTCTACGGGTGCACTATATGAATATGAATTAGTATAATCTGATGAATATGAAGATGTCTCTTCTGTAACCACGGGCTCTTCTGCCACAGGTGCCGAATATGCAGGCTCTGTGACTGCAGGCTCCTCTGCTACAGGCTCCTCTGCCACGGGCTCCTCAATCGCAGGCTCCTCTACTGCCGGCTCTTCGATTACAGGCTTAGCTGCAACAATCGACTTATCAAAATCTGACATATCAGGGAATGAATATTCAGGCTTAACAAATGCATCTCCATCCATTGAGGGAAGATCCTCGAATGATGCAGAAGATGTTGTCTCCTCCTTGTGCTCCATACCCATTGATTCCTCAGCTGCCTGTAATAATGCTTCCTCGTCAACCTTAGAAACCTTACCGTTATCCTCCGGTACGAGTTCGCTCACAGCCTGCGCCAAATCTTCCTTCAAATCAGAAAAAAATCCCATTTACTCCGCCTCCTTTAGTTCTTTATGCTGTACCGCCACTGTATCTGCCGTAATAGGCAACACCTCAACATCCTCCATAGCAGACAACGTCTCCAACAATGTTGGCAGTGCCGCAACAGTAGTATACTTAGTTGATGTGTCATGCATAAGCACGACAGACTCATTATGATTATTAATTCCTGCTAAGCAGTTGGCTACGATTCTGTCCGATGAAAGTGTGATCCTGCTGGCATCACCGCTTGATACATTCCAGTCAAAATACTTAACGCCCTCCGCATTAAGATATTCACACAATTCATCCATATCTGTCTGACTCACCGTATTGGAGCTTCCTCCCGGGAATCTGTATATAACCGGATCCTCACCGGTAATCCCCTTAACATAATCCCTTATACGGTTGAAATCCTTAATGAAGCTGTCCTTGTCCTTATATATGTCTTTATATATGTGACTGTAGGAATGCATCGCAAGGGTATGACCTCTGTCGTAGATAGCCTGATACCTCTCAGGGAAGGCCTCAGCCGCCTCTCCGGTCACGAAGAAGGTGGCCTTCACCCCATACTCATCCAGAATATCAAGAATCTGTTCCGTATAGATACTGGGTCCGTCATCAAAAGTCAGATATACTTCTCTTACAGGCTTCTCATCGCCCGCTTCAATCTCCACCGTATCCGTATCCACATTCTCAAGGTTGATTGATACCGCCGCCTCGCTAAGCTCAGCCTCAGCAGCTATCCTCTCATTCTCTTCAGTGTACAGTCTCTGTTGGAGATCATCTGTTATTGTAAGCTGTGCTTCATATTGGGAACTCATCTCCATAAGCTCATTATTCGTCATATAAAGAGCACACCCAAGATAAATCGCACAGGCTATTGGAATTGTAATAAAGACCAGGAAAAAGAAAACGATTAACGCTTTGATAACCTTAACCCGCTTCCTTCTCCTATTCTGTATCGAAGTATCTTCCATAAACCAACTCAAGTATTAATATCGTTAATAATTATACCTTGCAAATCGCCTAAATGCAATCGCAACAGCGCAATAATTAAGCAAGTTGTCAAAACATTTTAAACATTTGCAACCGGATGTTATTTAATATACACCTTTTTATTGAGTGGTGTCACACTCTTCACTTCCAGTCTGTCAATACTTCTGATGTACTGCTCAAACTTAGAGAAGCCGTATTCCTTCGGATTGAAATCCGGATATTCATTCTTAATCTCCGAACTCAGTGTACCTAAATTGATTCCCTTATCTCCATGAACCCGTACCATCTCTACAATACCGTTCTCCAGGGCGTCAACGCTTCCGGATACGTTGAGCGAGACATTAATGGAGGTTCCTATATGCTCCATACTGAGAAAATCAAAGGTCTTTAAGAAAATGGAGAACTTAGAATAACCGTAATTTCTGGTATCGAAATCAGGATATCTCTTCTGCAGTCTGCTTCCAAGCTCGCCCATATCTATTCCGTTGGTATCATCTCCGTTGGCAAGGATAATATCCTTAAGTGCCGAAGCTATCTGTTCCAGAGGAGTAATGGAGGTCTCATCATCCTTGTCTGCGGAAGCCTCCTTCTTAGTTTTTGTATCGGGCTTCTCCTCACTCTTTCCACTCTTCTTCTTGCTGTTCTTTACAGACTCTCTGTCGTCATCATCATCCGCGATCCTGTCAAGGAACTTGAACTCATTGCAGGCTGCACAGAAGGGTGACGGAGTCTTGCTTTCTCCAAGACCGATAACCATCTTGCCGGCCTCTCTAAGTCTTGCCGCAAGCCTTGTGAAATCACTGTCCGACGAGCAGAGCGCGAATCCTTCAACCTCTCCGCCATACAGAATATCCATAGCGTCTATTATCATAGCTGAGTCGGTAGCATTTTTTCCATATGTATAACTGTATTGTTGGATGGGGGTCAGGCTGTGCTTAAGCAGTACCTTCTTCCAGCCCGATGCGCTGTTGCCGGTCCAGTCACAATATACCCTCTTGTAGGTAATTGTGCCCTTATTACTTATCTCATTAAGAATACTGGTAACATACTTAGGCGCTATGTTATCTGCATCAATCAAAACTGCGAATCTTTTCTCTTCTGACATAATCTACTCTCTGTACTTCCTCATGTTATTTACAAAACTTTACGCAAATAAGTATATCAAAAAAAGCAAAAAGGTGCGACTAAAAAATCGCACCTTAAAGCAGATAAATGAAGGGTTTTATATTTTGATTATACTATTTTAGCTGTTCTTTACAGACTCTCTTAAGTGCCAGATATCTCTGTCATACTCTTCGATCGTTCTGTCTGACGAGAAGAAGCCTGCCTTGGCAATGTTCACAAGCATCATGCTCTGCCACTTAGCTCTGTCCTCATAGTCTTCAAACATCTTATCCTTAACCTTAATATAGTCCTCAAGGTCAAGTAAGGTCATGAACCAGTCCTTATTGATAAGCTCCTTGTACAGTCTCTCAAGGTTCTTCTTGTCGCCAACCTTTACTACTTCATCGCTGATGATGAAGTCAACAGCCTCCTTGATAACAGGGCTCTTCTCATAGAAGTCCTTAGATACATAATCCGCCTTCTCATAGTGTTTGATTACGGCATCAGACTTCTCACCGAAGATATAGATGTTATCATCACCCACAAGCTCGTGAATCTCAACGTTAGCTCCGTCAGATGTTCCGAGAGTAACGGCACCGTTAAGCATGAGCTTCATGTTACCTGTACCGGATGCCTCCTTGGAAGCAAGTGATATCTGCTCAGAGATATCTGCTGCCGGAACAAGCTTCTCTGCATAGCTTACGTTGTAGTTCTCTACCATTACAACCTTCATATAAGGTGATACCTCCGGATCCTTAGCCACAATCTCCTGAAGGCAGAGCAGCAGGTGGATAATATCCTGTGCAATGATATATGCAGGAGCTGCCTTGGCACCGAAGATGAATGTCATAGGTCTTGCCGGCTTCTTACCTCTCTTAATCTCTAAATACTTATGAATGATGTATAATGCATTCATCTGCTGACGCTTATACTCGTGAAGTCTCTTAATCTGAATGTCGAAGATGGATGTAGGATCAACCTCAACACCCTCCTTCTCCTTAAGATATGCAGCAAGGGCCTTCTTCTTGTCATCCTTGATTGCCTGCATCTTAGCTAAGAAAGCAGCATCGTCCTTGTGCTCAAGAAGTTTCTCAAGTTCGAATGCGTTCTTCTTGTAACCGCTTCCGATTGTTGCTGTGATAAGGCTGTCAAGTTCCCTGTTACAGCTCATAAGCCATCTGCGGAAGGTAATACCGTTTGTCTTATTGTTAAACTTCTCAGGATAAATCTTGTAGAAGTTGTTAAGCTCTGTATCCTTCAGAATCTCTGTATGGATTGCGGCAACACCATTGATAGAGTATCCGTAATGAATATCCATATGAGCCATATGTACTCTTTCGTTCTCATCGATGATATATACGCTCTCATCATCGAACTTAGCTCTTACTCTCTTATCAAGTTCCTTGATAATGGGAATGAGGTGAGGAACAACCTTCTCAAGGTACTCGATAGGCCACTTCTCAAGAGCCTCAGCAAGAATTGTATGGTTGGTATAGGCACAAGTCTTTGATACAACATCAATAGCCTCATCAAGAGTGAATGCCTTGTCATCAACAAGGATTCTGATAAGTTCAGGGATAACCATTGAAGGATGTGTATCGTTGATCTGGATAGCGCAGTGCTCATACATCTTTCTTAAGTCATAATGACGCTCCTTCATCTCCCAGAGAATGAGCTGAGCAGCATTACTTACCATGAAATACTCCTGGTAAATTCTAAGGAGATTACCTGCCTCATCCGAATCATCCGGATACAGGAAAAGTGTGAGGTTCTTAAGAATATCCTCCTTGTCAAAATCGATACCCTTCTTAACGATGCTCTCATCAATAGTCTCAAGATCGAATAAGTGAAGCTTATTCACACCGTTATCGTATCCGATCACGTCAATATCATACAGTCTTGAACGAACGGACATATCTCCAAACTTAACCTCAAAGCTTAAGTCTGTCTTGTTAAGCCATGACAGCTTCTCAATCCATTCATTCTTTGTAGCGAACTGCTTCTTATCCTTGAACTCCTGCTTGAAAAGACCAAGATGATAATTAAGTCCGATACCGTCTCCGGGAAGACCCAGTGTTGCTATACTGTCAAGGAAGCAGGCAGCCAGACGTCCGAGACCGCCGTTACCGAGCGAGGGTTCAGGCTCGCACTCTTCAATAAGTGCCATGTCCTTACCATGCTTAGCAAGAACCTCCTTAACCTTGTCATACATTCCAAGATTAATAAGGTTGTTGGACATAAGTCTTCCGATCAGGAACTCAGCCGAGATATAGTATATCTTCTTCTCACCTGCAATCGGAGTTGTAGACTGTGTAAGTCCCTTGGTCAACTCAAGTACACAGTAATAAGTTTCCTTATCTGTACACTTGTCAAGTTCCTTACCGAACATCTCCTTGGCGATGTTCTTAAGCTCGTCTTCAATGTGGTCCTCAATTACGTTTCTCTGTAATGTAGCCTGTAATGCCATTTTGTCCTCCTGAAAAATTATAAGTTAATTAACGTACTTCCGTACTGTTTTCTTCATTTGGTAGTGTATAACATAAATAAAGAAAAATCAATAGGTTTTGCCTAAATTTACGAAACTTTTCTAAAATTAGTATTTTTTACCAAATAACACCTGCCTCTGATGGATATATTGCACAAAAAAACTCCGGGAGAATATCTCCCGGAGAAAACTCACATTATTCAGCCCTTGCTTGCTTCGAATTCCTTGATCACATCCTCGTCAGGAGTCTTGGTAAGGAGGCTCACAACAACAATGAATATGAACGATACAATGAAGGCAGGCAGAAGCTCATAGATTGCGAACACACCGCCGATTGGCTTAACCGCAAACTTCCAGATGAATACCATCGCACCACCCGAAATCATTCCGGCCAGTGCGCCTGCTAAGGTTGTTCTCTTCCAGAACAGCGACAGAAGGGTCAGCGCACCGAAGGCACCGCCGAAGCCTGCCCATGCGAAGGATACAATTCTGAATACGGAAGAATTGGGATCCAACGCAAAGAGTACACCCAGTATGGCGATAATCACAATTGCCACTCTTGCTGTTACAAGCTTCTTCTTCTCATCAAGCTTAATTCCGAAGAACTCACCTATTATATTCTCAGATACAGATGAGGCCGCAGCAAGCATCTGTGAATCCGCTGTTGACATTGTAGCAGCAAGTACACCCGCAAGGATTACACCCGCCAGTATTGCTGTAAGTATACCATGCTCTGAGATAAGCCCCGCAAGCCTTACCATGATGGTCTCAGCTGATGAAGCATTATCAAGATACTCAAGTACTCCCGCGTTGGTAACACCAAGTCCTACCACACCGATTACAATTGCAGCACCCATTGCGATGAATACCCATACGGTTGCCACTCTTCTGCTGAGTTTAAGCTTATTCTCATCCTCAATAGCCATGAATCTAAGCAGTATATGAGGCATACCGAAGTATCCGAGTCCCCATGCAAGAGTAGATATTATTGCGATAACACCGCCGTAGCTCATTGCCGAACCTGTTGTTACATCATAGATGTCGGACAGACTTAAGTGTCCGGGAAGAGCCTTAGCATTGGCAATGACCGCTTCCATTCCGCCTGCAGTCTGGATACCGTAGATCAGAACCGCAACAAGTGCAATACTCATTACAATACTCTGAATAAAGTCTGTGGTAGATACAGCCTTGAAGCCTCCTGTTACGGTGTATAGCACAATGACGATGGCAGAGCCAACCATTGCTACTGTATAGTCTACACCGAATAAGCTGTTAAACAGCTTACCGCAGGCAGCAAATCCGCTTGCTGTATAGGGAACAAAGAAAATAATGATAACAAGAGCCGCAATGGCACTTAATATATTCTTATCATCATGAAATCTCTTTGAAAAAAACTGTGGTACTGTAAAAGCGCCGATATTGCTTGAATACCTTCTGAGTCGCTTAGACACCAGAAGCCAGTTAAGATATGTACCGATTCCAAGTCCTAAAGCTGTCCACACCGGCTCACAGATACCTGACAGATATGCCAGACCCGGGAGTCCCATAAGCAGCCATGATGACATGTCCGATGCTTCCGCAGACATCGCTGTAACCAGAGGACCCATCTTACGGCCTCCCAGGTAGAAATCTGTGGAATCCCCATTGTTCTTACTGAAGATGAATCCTATAGCCAGCATCATAAGCAGATATATGCACATAGCTACAAGGATACAGAAATTAATAGTATTCATAATATCCCTCCTCTTATATTATCTATCGCTCGAACTTCACAGCGACATATGTATCATCATCTGTACAACGGACCAGATTCTTAATCTGATCATCTCTTCTTGAAACAGAGATAATCTGCCCTTCGTCCAGATTGACTTCTATGCTTCCATCTTCCTTCTTAATCAGATTCCTGAAGATGACAACAGCCTCTGCAGCTACCGTCTCACCGTCATTCTGTGAGATGGCTGTATCATATACGACCTTCACATCATTGTAATGCGTGCCCGGCTCACCTATATGTTCTTCGGTTACACAGGCAAAATATGCTGAGATGAATGACACAGTTGTGAATCTAAAGGTATAGTCAGTTCCGTCCGTACTGTACATCTTGCCGGCATCAGAGAAAACTCTGAGTCCGAACTCATTGGCATCTCCGGGCTCTGTACCGAACAGCGTTGCACCCTTACTCTTCATCTCCTCTAAGAGCTCATCCGGAACCTCGGATATATCGGTCAGATATCTTTCCTTGGATGATACTGTGTAATCCTTGGTTAAGCTGTTGCCCTCACCCTCTATCTCATAGGTATATTTAGCCAGAGTCTCGGAATCAAAGCTTGCTTTGACAGTAATCACATCCCCGTCATCATAGCATTCCTTGGGGTCAACAATACTGAATTCCACGGTTTTGAGAACCTCATCGGTAGTATTATTAACAACGTTCACCGTCATCATCGGTGCCACGCCCTCGGTCTCAACAATGATTCCGCTAAACAGCTCATCCTTGCTGATAACAGTTGCCTCAGGCAGGTCCTTAACCGTCACTGTCTCCTTCTTGCCCTTAACCTTAAGTCCCAGGCTCTTGGCCAGATCCTTGTCATAGCTGTATTCAATCTCAAGCTTGTCACCATTGGACAGTTCACCGTTCTTAGTCTTATCGTTCTCTAAAATGTCTACCTTTACCGTTTCAAAAAACGCTCCGTACTCAGGTAATATCTCAGTTTCAACGCCGAGTGTTCCGCTTCCGTCATATCCTGTAAGTGTTGCACTTGTAAGGTCCGACAGATTAATCACGTCGTATCTTGCAATGCCCACCATATATACTGCAAAAGCTACAGCGAAGGCGAAGGTTGCAAGAGCCACTCCCTTAATCACAAGCTCGATGGTTCTTCTTCTCTTGCTCATCTTCCGTCTTCTCGGTTGCACTATTACTCTCTTTGTCTCCAGAATCGCCATTGGATTATTCCCTCCAGAAAGGATTGTATTTCCTCTCGTGTCCTATCGTTGTCTGTTCACCGTGTCCCGGGTATACCCTGGTATCGTCGGGAAGCGGTGATAATTTGTTCATAATACTATGTGTTATTTCAGACATACTTCCCGTCGGAAGGTCTGTTCTGCCAATACTCTCCTCAAATAATGTATCTCCTGAAATCAGTACTGCATCATCAGGAAAATAATAGCAGCATGAGCCCGCCGTATGACCGGGTGTTGCCAACACCTGAATCTTAAAGCCGTTAAGTTCAAGCATCTCTTGGTCATGTACAAAGGTATTAGCCTTAACGGTGCAGCCTCTTCCCGCCTGTTCAGAGACATTAAGTATTACACTCTCAAGCAGCTGCTGTTCATCATCCAGGGCAAAAACAGGCGCTGACGAAAGAGCCCTGAGCTTAGAGCAGCCCCAAATATGGTCAAAGTGACCGTGCGTCAGGCATATGGCCTTCACGCTAAAGCCCTTGCTCTTAAGTGCTTCATATATATAGTCACCTCTGTCAGCCGGATCAAATACGATACAGTCACTGCCGCCTTCGTGATATACAAAGTAGCAGTTGGTTGCACACATGCTCAATACCAGTCTGCCAATCTTTAAATCAGACATAATTACCTCTCAATATCTATAACGCCCGGAATCTTACTGAGTTTGTCAATAATCTTATTCATCTCTTCCTTGCCGCTGGTCTCAAACATTACCTGCATGGTGGCAATATCCTGCTTACTTGTTCTTGTATTAACACCAAGAATATTGACATTCTTCTCTGTAAGAGTTCGGGATACATCAACAAGCAGCCCCCTTCGGTTATTGGCATAGATTACAATCTCAACCTGATAGGTTCCGCCGCTCTCCACGCTCTCCTTCTGCCACTCGGCATCCATAAGGCGTGCTCTGTCAACCTCTGACATATTAATAACATTGATACAGTCACTTCTGTGGATTGAGATTCCTCGTCCTCTTGTTACAAATCCGACAATCTCATCACCCGGAAGAGGATTACAGCACTTGGAGAATCTGACAGACAGATCGTGTACTCCCTTAACAGTGATACCGCTTGTGTTCTTATGATTGGCAGCACTTATCTTATCACTGTGAGATTCAATCTCCTTCTGTATTTCTTCATCGGTGACTTCCTTAGGATGATCAGCCTCATAGAATTCATTCATCCTGTTGGCAATCTGACCTTCCTTAAGTCCTCCGTGTCCGATAGCGGCAAGAACAGCATCCCAGTCATGGAAGCCGTACTTATATATTATCTTCTCTTCATATTCCGGGATAAGAATAAGGGCAGGATCTATGCTCTTAGCCTTACAGTATGCATTAAGCAGTTCTCTTCCCCTGAATATGTTCTCTTCCTTAAGCTCAGCCTTGAACCACTGATTAATCTTGGTCTTGGCTTGAGAAGACTTGCATATCGATAACCAGTCCCTGCTCGGTCCCTTGGAATTCTGAGAAGTAATAATCTCAACCTTGTCTCCATTAGCCAGCTGGTAATCAATATTAACTATTCTTCCGTTTACCCTGGCACCCACCATCTTATTTCCGACAGCTGTGTGGATGGAATATGCGAAATCAATAGGTGTACTTCCCGCAGGAAGATTCTTAACCTCTCCGTTTGGTGTGAAGCAGTATACCGAATCCGAGAACAGGTCAAGGTCTGACTTAAGTACAGACATGAACTCCTTATTGTCCGACATGTCTCTCTGCCATTCAAGGATATGTCTTAGCCAGGTCAGCTTCTCTTCTTCACCGAAGTTTCCTGTCTTACCATCAGAGATTTCCTTATATTTCCAGTGAGCTGCAATACCGTACTCAGCGGCCTTATGCATCTCCCAGGTTCTGATCTGTATCTCGAAGGGCTGTCCCGTCTCACCGATAAGTGTGGTATGAATACTCTGATACATGTTGGGCTTGGGCATTGCAATATAATCCTTGAATCTGCCGGGAATCGGCTTATACAATTCATGGATTACGCCAAGAGCCGCATAACAGTCCTTCACAGTGTCCACAATAATTCTTACTGCGAAAAGATCGTAGATTTCCTCCAGAGTCTTGTTCTGGTTCTTCATCTTCTTATATATAGAGAAGAAATGCTTGATCCTTCCGTCGACCTCTGCCTTAATTCCGGCATTGTCAATATTGGTCTTAACATCAAGTACTATCTTCTGAATATATCTTTCTCTTTCGCTTTTTCTGATAGCAATCTTGTCTACCAGGTCATAATATACCTCAGGCTCAAGGTATTTGAGGCTTAAGTCATCAAGCTCAACCTTAATCTTGGAAATACCGAGTCTCTGAGCAATTGGGCTGTAGATATCCAGGGTCTCTCTTGCGATCCTCTGCTGCTTCTCGGGCTGCATATGCTTAAGTGTTCGCATGTTGTGCAGTCTGTCGGCAAGCTTGATGATAATAACTCTGATATCCTTAGCCATGGCTAAGAACATCTTACGCAGGTTCTCCGCCTGCATCTCAGCACGGTCGTGAGCCTTATCCTCACCGATAGTCTGGGTCAGCTGGATACTGTCGAGCTTCGTAACACCGTCGACCAGATGAGCAACATCAATACCGAACTCCTCTGTCACGTCCTCGTTAGTCCACTCAGTATCCTCTATAACATCATGAAGCAGACCTGCGGCTATGGTTTCCTTGTCCATCTCCAGGTCGGCTAATATTATTGCAACATAAAGCGGATGAACTATATATGGTTCACCCGACTTGCGCATCTGATTGGCATGAGCTGAGCCTGCAACCTCATACGCCTTCTCAATAAGGCTTATATCATCCGACGGATGATACTTGCGCACTCTGGCTATAAGGTCGAGGTAGAGTTCTTCGGGTGGCAGAAATTCAGCTAGGGATTCAATTCTGCCATCATCAAATACGATACCGTTTTCTTCAGTTGTAGAAGTAACCAGTTTCTTCTCAGCCATAAATATCCCCGGGATTATTTCCCCTCATATTTGATTACAGATAACAACGGTGAAGATATCTTCTCTCTTCCGTTAAGACCTGCCAGCTCCATTAGAACAACAGTTGCAACAACCTCTCCGCCAAGCTTCTCAATCAGATTGATGCCTGCCTGAATGGTTCCACCCGTCGCAATAAGGTCATCAACTACGAGCACCTTATCTCCCGGCTTAATGCTGTCCTTGTGCATCTCAATGGTTGCCTGACCATATTCGAGCTCATAGCTCTCTTCCACGGTCTCTCTTGGCAGCTTGCCCTTCTTCCTTATGAGAGTGAATGGCTTGCCAAGTGCATAGGCAAGAGGCGCTCCAAAGATAAATCCTCTGGATTCCGCACCGGCTATTATGTCAAAATCGAGAGAACTGACAAGTTCCTTCATACTGTCAATTGCAAGCCTAAGTCCGTCCGGATCCTCTAAAACCGTAGTAATATCACGAAACATTATTCCGGGTTCCGGGAAATCGGGAATGGTTGTTACATAATCTTCAATGCTGTTTCTAATCATATTTACCCCTCTGTGTGCATAATAAACCACATTTCCTAATTATAATAAAGCCAATGATTATCGTCAACGTGCTAAATCGCCAATATTTTCTAGCCCATAAACTGACTTTTGAACAATTCGCTATAGAAGCCGCCCTTAGCTAACAACTCCTCATGAGTGCCCAGTTCTATAATGTGACCATCCTTCATTACGATAATCTTATCAGCATCCATGATGGTTGAGAGTCTGTGGGCAACAATAAAGCTGGTTCTGCCCTTCATAAGCTTATGGAAGGCTTCCTGTATCTTAAGCTCGGTTCTTGTATCAATGCTTGAAGTAGCCTCATCAAGAATTAATATCGGCGGAAGTGCAAGCATGACCCTGGATATACACAGTAACTGCTTCTGTCCTACTGACAGATCCGAGCCGTCCTCACTGAGTACGGTATCATAGCCCTCCGGCAGTCTCCTGATAAAGCTGTCTGCATGACACTCCATGGCAGCCTTAATACATTCCTCTCTGGTGGCGTTCTTATTGCCGATTCTGATATTATCAAGAACAGTACCGTTCTTTATCCAGGTATCCTGAAGCACCATACCGAAGCGGCTCCTGTGTCTCTGTCTTGACAGGGATGTGATATCCTCTCCGTCCACGGTAATGTGTCCGCCCTTCACATCGTAGAATCTCATAAGAAGGTTAATCAGAGTGGTTTTTCCGCAGC
>SAMEA3663248__coassemble_452_pt1 | contig 15104 bp, 12 predicted proteins | sample SAMEA3663248__metabat2_high_PE_009 | metagenome-assembled genome bin SAMEA3663248 (sample SAMEA3663248) | pig gut metagenome | biome: pig gut; feature: pig-associated habitat; material: faeces | place: China | collected 2013 | reverse complement strand
ATATCGTATACACCAACCCTTATGTCATGGTATGGATTTCGTCCTTCCACATGCCACTCTTTTTCATAATTGCAGGAATCATGCTGGCAATAAAGGACTTTGACAGAATGGATGTGCACACCAACATCCGCAAGAAGGCCCGTTCGCTCGTAATACCTTATCTTTGGTTTTCTCTCGCCGCCTTCCTGCTTGACATCGGAAATGTAACCCTTGGCAAGATAGACAGCCACACCTTTTTGGTTAACATAATATCGAGTGTAACCTTCTACGGCAAGTCTGTGCTATGGTTTTTGATTGCCCTGTTTCTGGCATACACCTACTTTTTTATTCTAAGAAGACTGACCAGTGACGCCTACAGTATCTTCTTTATCATTCTGGGAGCTATTGTTGCGTATTTTTTTAAGGACAACCTGTCCTTTCTTTACGCGGGCTGTTCAGAGAACCTGTTGCTAACATCACTTATTAACGTGGCAAGGTCCTATGTGAGGGGATTTATCGTGCTTCCCTTCCTCGCCTTCGGCTACTACATATTTAAAGCTATTAAGCATAAGCTTCCCGACCTTACCTGTAATTCGATTACGGGAAAAGCGCGAGCATTGTATTTTTTGTTTGGTGTACTATTTCTTGCAATAGATATCTGCATTGCCATAACCAACTGGTCGGTGGATACCAACAACATGATATTAAATAATCCGGTATTGTATTATCTTGGAGGATTTATCGGAAGCTTTGCGATTATTCTTATATCAAAAGCAATTTCGGGAATAAGACCTGTGAGGGTGCTTGGATACCTGGGTAGCAATTCACTTATCATCATGGCTACACACCTTGACTGGTACTTCCTCTGGGCAGGAATTAAGGTTTCGATGATAATCTACGGACTGACCTCATCGAATGTTTTGCTTGTTACGTTTGCTACCTTAATTACGCTAATGCTTTGTGTGATTCCGATAACCCTTATCAAGCGTTTTTGCCCCTTTATTATGGGAAAGAGGAGAAGATAAATGTCAGGAATATTATATTTATGTGCCACACCAATCGGGAACTTGAGCGATATGACGCCCAGGGTGGTGGAGACCTTAAGCTATGTGGACCTGATTGCCTGTGAGGATACGAGAAACAGCATAAAGCTTATCAATCATTTTCAAATCAATACTCCGATGACGAGCTATCATGAGTATAACAAGGTGGATAAGGCTATCACGCTTATCGGCAAGCTTAAGGAGGGCAAGAACGTGGCGCTTATTACCGATGCCGGTACGCCTGCGATATCCGACCCGGGTGAGGTGCTGGTGCGCATGTGTTATGAAGAGGGGATAAGAGTGACGTCACTACCGGGACCTGCGGCATTAATTGTGGCGCTGACCCTGTCGGGACTGCCTACGAGGAGGTTTGCCTTTGAGGCCTTTCTGCCGTCCGAGAAGAAGGAGAGAAGAACGATTCTTGAAGAGCTCAAAACGGAGACAAGGACGATAATCATATATGAAGCGCCACATCACCTTAAGAGTACGCTGAAGGAGCTTAGGGAGGCTCTCGGAGACAGGAGGATAACCATCTGCCGGGAATTGACCAAAAAGTTTGAGACGGTGATGCCGACGACACTTGATAAAGCTATTGCATATTATGAGAGCGAGGAGCCGAGGGGCGAATATGTTCTTGTAACAGAGGGTGTGAGTTTTAAGGAGCTTGAGCTTAAGAAGCAGGAGGGTTTTGAGTCCATGTCCATAGAAGAGCATATGAAGCTCTACACTGACAAGGGGATGGATAAGAAGGAGGCCATGAAATTTGTGGCTGCTGACAGAGGCATATCAAAGAGGGACGTATACAGCTATTTGATTGAGCACGCTTGCAATTAAAGACTTACTTGAGTACAATAAATTGAGTTAGTATTAATATATATTTTTAACGGGGTAGATACGTGAATATATTATCACCATCGATTTTGGCAGCGGATTTCTGCCATCTTGAACAGGATATAAAAGCAGCACAGGCCGGTGGTGCCAGGTGGCTTCATATTGACGTAATGGACGGAGTATTTGTTCCGGCGATAAGCTTTGGAATGTGTGTGCAGGAGAGTATCAGGAAGTGTACCAATATGCACTTTGATACACATCTTATGATTGAGGATCCGATAAGGTATGTGGACGAGTTTGCAAGGCTTGGAAGTGACGGGATCACGGTTCACTTAGAGAGCTGCAAGGATGTTCACGCGACGCTTAGAAGGATAAGGGAGCACGGCCGCAAGGTCGGCATCTCAATTAAACCGGACACAGAGCTTGATGCACTGCTTCCGTATATGGATGAAGTGGATATGATTCTGGTTATGAGTGTGGAGCCGGGTTTTGGCGGACAGGGATATCTTGAGAAGTCCACGGAGAGAATAAGAGAGGTTCGTCGAATGATTGAGACCTCGGGTCGTAATATTGACTTAGAGGTCGATGGTGGAATCAGACTTGATAACCTCAAAATGGTGCTTGATGCCGGAGCCAACGTGATAGTTGCAGGCTCTGCGGTATTCCATGGGGATATTGAGCGAAACGTAAGAGATATAAATAAGATATTAGAGGCATAGGCCGGATTGGAGATATATGGAAAAGTATTATTTAACAACAGCGATAGCATACACCTCGGGAAAACCGCATATCGGTAATTCTTATGAGATAGTGATGGCTGATGCTATTGCAAGACATAAGAGGCAGCAGGGGTTTGACGTGTTCTTCCAGACAGGTACGGATGAGCACGGTCAGAAGATAGAGGAGAAGGCCGAAGAAGCAGGTGTAACTCCCAAGGAGTTCGTGGATGGTGTAGCAGCGACAATCCAGGGTATCTGCGACAGCCTGAATGTAAGCTATGACAAGTTTATCAGAACCACTGATGATTATCATGAGAAGCAGGTTCAGAAGATATTTAAGAAACTGTATGACCAGGGGGATATCTATAAGGGGGCATATGAGGGTATGTACTGTACTCCCTGTGAGAGCTTCTGGACAGAGAGTCAGCTTGTGGACGGAAAGTGTCCGGACTGTGGCAGAGAGGTTAAGCCTGCCAAGGAGGAGGCTTACTTCTTCAAGATGAGTAAGTATGCTGACAGACTGATCGATCACATCAATACACATCCTGAATTTATTCAGCCTGTTTCGCGTAAGAATGAGATGATGAACAACTTCCTTCTTCCGGGACTGCAGGATCTGTGTGTATCAAGAACCTCATTTAAGTGGGGAATACCGGTGGATTTCGATGATAAGCATGTAGTCTATGTATGGCTTGATGCTCTTACTAACTACATTACAGGTATCGGCTATGATGCTGACGGCAACAGTAGTGAACAGTACAAGAAGTACTGGCCTGCCGACCTTCACTTAATCGGAAAGGACATTATAAGATTCCATACAATATACTGGCCGATTTTCCTGATGGCGCTTGGAGAGCCCCTGCCAAAACAGGTATTCGGTCATCCCTGGTTGCTTCAGGGCGGTGAGAAGATGAGCAAGTCAAGAGGCAATGTAATCTATGCCGATGATTTGATCAACCTGTTCGGTGTGGACGCAGTGAGATACTTCGTGCTTCACGAGATGCCATATGAGAATGACGGTACCATTACCTGGGACCTTGTGGTTGAGAGATTCAACTCAGATCTTGCCAATATTCTCGGTAACCTTGTTAACAGAACAATCTCAATGAGCAACAAATACTTCGGTGGCGTAGTAACATCTACAGGGGTATCCGATGATGTGGATGCAGACCTTAAGTCAGTAGCAACAGCTGCAAGGGATAAGGTTGCAGCCAAGATGGATGATTACAGGGTTGCGGACGCGATCTCTGAGGTATTCACACTGCTTAGAAGACTGAATAAATATATTGATGAGACAGAACCCTGGGTACTTGCCAAGAGTGAGGACAAGGCAGACAGGTTAAAGGAAGTAATGTACAACCTTACAGAGGGAATTGCAATTGCAGCCAACCTCTTAATTCCCTTCATGCCCGAATGTTCCGCACAGATTCTTGAGCAGCTGAACGCACCGGTAAGAAGCTACGAAAACCTTGATAAGTTCGGCCTGTATGAATCCGGCAAAAGCGTGACGGACAAGCCCTATATCCTCTTTAAGAGACTGGATTCGGCTGAGGTTATGGAGAAGGTTGAGGTCATCCGACAGGCTCAGATTGAGGAATACAACAAAGAAAACGGAATTGTAGCAGAGGACGAGGCAGTGATTGATATTGAGGCCAAGCCTGAGATATCTTATGATGACTTTGCAAAGCTTCAGTTCAGAGTGGGCAAGATAATCGAATGTGCAGAGGTTCCCAAGTCCAAGAAGCTGCTCTGCAGCCAGGTTAAGATCGGTTCAGAGGTTAAGCAGATTGTATCGGGCATCAAGCAGCATTATTCAGCAGAAGAGATGGTAGGAAAAAAAGTGCTCGTACTTACCAACCTTGCTCCCGCAGTGCTTGCAGGTGTTAAGTCTGAGGGAATGCTTCTGTGCGCAGAAGATGAGGACGGTAATCTGGCATTGATGGTGCCTGAGAAGGATATGCCCGCAGGTGCAGAGGTTTGTTAAATGACGAAGAAGGAAATATATTACGATTCGAGAGATAACCAGACTAAAATACATGCCGTAGTATGGACTCCGGATACAGAGCCCAAGGCAATAGTAATCCTGGTTCACGGAATGGCAGAGCATATTGAGAGATATGATGAGTTTGCGCAATTCCTGTGTGAAAAGGGATATGTGGTTGCGGGCAACGACCATTTGGGTCATGGTAAGAGTGTTGGCAGAAATCCCAAGGGATATTTCTGCAGACGAGATCCGGCAACAGTAGTGGTACGTGACGTTCACAGACTGAAGAAAACTATTCAGAATGATTATCCGACACTTCCGGTTGTCATCTTCGGACATAGTATGGGCTCGATGATTGTCAGGAATTATCTGACCAAATACGGAACAGGAGTGGACGCTGCAGTAATCTGCGGCACCCTGTTTATGCCTAAGTTTTTGCTTCATGTAATGGGAGCGGTGCTGTTTGTCACCAGACTCTGTGTCGGAAGCAAGCATCCGAGCAAGTTCTTGGATACGCTCGCCTTTGGTGGATATAACAAGAGGATAGAGAATCCAATCTCTTCATTTGACTGGATCATGTCCGATAAGGATAAGCTTAATTCATATCTTAATGATCCTGATTGCGGCTTCCTGTTTACTGTTAACGGCTTCCATACACTTAGGGTACTGTCACTAAGACTTCATGATAAGAAGCTGCTTAACTGTATACCCAAAGATCTGCCGGTATTCTTTATTTACGGTGGTCAGGATCCGTGTGGAGAATACGGTGTGGCTGTAAGAAAAGTAATTGAACAGTATAAAGAGCTGGGAATTAAGACTGTAGAATCAAAGGAATATCCAGATAAAAGACATGCCCTTATTGAGGAGACCAACAGGGCTGAGGTTATGGAGGATGTACTTGACTTTATTCAGTCGGTTCTTAAGACCAATAAATAGATTAGCAAAAAGCGTGGGCTCCACGCTTTTTGTTTATAGGTGGGGAAAATATGAGTATTGAGATAAGGGCGGCAAGAGCCGAGGAATGGGATGATGCGATGGCCTTAGCCTATGCGGTTTTCCTGAAATATGAAAGTAAAGAATACGGAAGAGAAGGAACAGAGGCCTTCTTAAACTTCATCTCCGATGAGCTGCTATATAAGCTCTTTCTTCAGGGTCATTACAAGTTGATCGTGGCTCTGTGTGATGACAGAATAGTTGGTGTGGCAAGCCTTAGAAACGGTACACATTTGTCGCTTCTCTTTGTAGATGATAAGTACCACAGAAGAGGTATTGCACGGGCTATGATGTACAGGTTTAAGGATTACCTGGTGGGAGAAGGCGAATCCTTCATTACGGTAAATGCTTCACCCTATGCCACGGAATTCTATCATAAGGTGGGCTTTGTGAGCGAGGGTCCCATGCAGAAGAAGGACGGTATGATATTCACGCCAATGAAATGGGAATTTGGTAATTGAAATGCTATATTGTCTGATTTATAATTATTCTATTATGTAATGGAGGAGAAATATGTTTAATCCGGATAATCCTTTGATGAGGGCACTTGGTAAATTGGCAGACTTAGTAATTCTTAATTTTTTAACGATAATCTGTTCAATCCCGTTATTTACCATAGGTGCTTCGGTTACAGCCTGCTATTATTGTACGGTTAAGATTACCAAGGATGAGGAATCATATATTTGGAAGGACTTTTTCAAATCCTTTAGGTTGAATTTCAGACAGTCAACGGTAATATGGCTGATCAATGTAATATTTTTATCGATATACGGTGCGGATTTCCTGATACTGACAGGGGGCAGTATTGTGGATATTTCAGCGGGAATCAGAGTTTTCATACTCTTGACGGGTATTGTACTTGCAGCGTTCATGGTATATGTATATCCACTGCAGTCACATTTTGAGAATCCGGTAAAGATTACCATTAAGAATGCATTTCTTTTGGCACTGGCCAATCTGCCGTATACGATTGTATTTATTGCAATAACAATTGCACCGATAGCATTCGTTTTTTCTTCTGTCTTCATGTATATCGTTCCCATTTATGTATTGCTTGGAGTGTCGGGACCGATATATCTGTGTAGCCTGGGATGGAAGAAAATATTCGCCAAATTAGAGGGCGTGGGGGAGGAATCAGGTAATACTGATGAACAAGAAGAAACAAAAGAAACAGAAGATTAATATTAACAGAAGAGTATATTATAAGGCCTGTTTGTACGGTGGAGTGCTGATTGTTACACTTGTAATAATTATCTCGAAATTCATATATTCAACAGAGATGAGTGCACAGGTGAATGTTGAGAATGCTCTGTCCATACAGACGGAGGTGCTTGCCAACAAGATGGGCAGGGAGCTTATGAGAATACCCGGAGTCGGAGAGGGAGCAACGGTAATCGTAAGTAATATTGACTCCCTGTCAGATTCACAGAGAATAAGCTTTTCAAATAAACTTACCAGAGCTAACAGCCATATATTCAAGGCGGCGATAACCGATAATGAAGGCAAGGGCTTTGACAGTGATGGCGTGGCTGTGGACTACAGTAAGGCTGACTTCTATGTTAATTCTAAGTCGGAGGAATTCAGTTTCACCGAGAATAGTCCGATAATCGGCAGATCTGCATATGTATGTTCGGTTCCCTGTAAATACGAAGAGGGTAAAATCGGCAATATCTATCTCTTTATAGAACAGGATATTTTTGACGAATACTATGATGAAACCATATACAGTGGTGACACTTCATATGCAATAATAGATTCCAACGGACATATCGTCAGCAGTAGTAAGGGTGACAGTGTTTTTACAGCCGGCAGTAATATCTATTCCAACCTGTCAGCGGGCAGTCTGCCAACACTTAGTCTTGCACAGATTAAAATCCGTGTGGTTAAGGGTGAGAAGATGGCCTTCAAGGCAATAAGCAACGAAGAGAACCGCACAATAGCAATAGCACCCTTCGGAATTGCAGATTGGAGTCTGGTTACCATAGTTAACTCAGATTATGTTGAGAATCAGGTAAAAGTCAATACCAAGGAAGCAAGAAATCTGATCAACAGTATTGTTATTCTGATATCCATCTTCATAGCTTTGCTTTTGGTATACGCGGTTATCAACAAGATCAGGTTCAACGAGGAAAGTGCGGATCTTGCGGATAAGGCAGATACCGATCTGCTCACATGTCTAAATAATAAGATGGCTACGGAGCGCAAAATACAGGAATATCTGGATGAGAATCCCGGTGTTCAATGTATGATGTTCCTCTTTGATATTGATAACTTTAAGAAGGTCAACGACACCATGGGTCATGCCTTTGGTGATGAGCTTCTCAAAAATCTGGGTCACCAGCTGATCAATGAATTCAGAGTAACGGATATCATCGGAAGACTCGGCGGAGATGAGTTTGTGGTTTTCCTTAAGAATATCAAGTCTGAGGAGCAATTAAGCAGAGAGGGTGTGAGAATCACTACCTTCTTCCATCACTTTAAAGTAGGAGGATATGTACAGTATTCGGCAACTGCAAGTATCGGTGCGGTAATTCTTCCTAAGGATGCATCCACCTTCGAGGAAGCCTATAAGGCCGCAGACAAGGCATTGTATGAAGCGAAGCGCAGGGGTAAGAACCAGCTGGTATACTATAGCAGTGAATTATCCAATGTGGAAAGTGTAAGAGTAACCGGTGATATAGAATCCGATAATATATAGAATTCATATTATTCTAAGTTCCGATAAAAAATTAAAATATGGCAACTTGCTTAAAAAGGATGAGTGTTTTTTGGCAGGTTGCCTATTTTTATGTCAGAATGAATATTATATACTGAACCTAACGAAAAGAAAGTACCCAATTTAGGAGGATTATCAAATGGCAAGTTTATCATTAAAGAACATCTGCAAGAAGTATCCTAACGGTTTTGAGGCTGTTAAGGATTTCAACCTTGAAATTGCAGACAAGGAATTTATCATCTTCGTTGGACCTTCAGGATGTGGTAAGTCTACTACACTTAGAATGATCGCAGGTCTTGAGGATATCACATCAGGTGAGCTTAAGATTGGTGACAAGGTAGTTAACGATGTTGAGCCTAAGGATCGTGATATCGCGATGGTATTCCAGAACTACGCTCTTTATCCGCATATGACTGTATACGATAATATGGCTTTCGGTCTTAAGCTTCGTAAGGTTCCTAAGGATGAGATCGATAAGCAGGTTCGTGAGGCAGCAAGAATTCTTGACCTTTCAGCACTTCTTGATCGTAAGCCTAAGGCTCTTTCAGGTGGTCAGAGACAGAGAGTTGCAATGGGACGTGCTATCGTTCGTAACCCTAAGGTATTCCTTATGGACGAGCCTCTCTCAAACCTTGATGCTAAGTTACGTGTACAGATGAGAATTGAGATTGCTAAGCTTCATCAGAGACTTGATGCTACAATCATCTACGTTACACATGACCAGACAGAGGCTATGACTCTTGGTACAAGAATCGTAGTTATGAAGGATGGTGTTATCCAGCAGGTTGACACACCTCAGAACCTCTATGATAAGCCACAGAACCTCTTCGTTGCAGGATTCATGGGTTCACCTCAGATGAACTTCCTTGATGCTAAGGTTGAGGTTAAGGGTGATCAGGTTAACCTCCTCTTCGCCGGCCAGACACTTCCTCTTCCTCCTGCTAAGGCTAAGAAGCTTATCGAGGGTGGTTATGATGGAAAGACCGTTACATTCGGTATCCGTCCTGAGGATGTATATGATTCAGAGATGTTCATTGAGACAGCTAAGTGTACATTCGAGTCAACAGTTAAGGTTTACGAGCTTCTTGGTGCAGAGGTTTATCTGTACTTTGATCTTGAGGAGTTCCCTATCACAGCAAGAGTTAATCCTCGTACAACAGCAAGACCCGGTGATAAGGTTAAGCTTGCATTCGATGTTGAGAAGGTTCACGTATTTGATAAGGAGACAGAGCAGGTTATTACCAACTAGTCTGTTCTACAGAATGTCAAAAATAATGAAGGGAGAGCGGATAGCTCTCCCTTTTGTGATATAATACTGGTATTGGCAAAACTATACAGGGGAGAAAGCAATGCTTGTAGGACAGGTAATAAAGAATACGATAGATGAATTGAGTCAGGTCACTCATACCGAATACAGAATATATGATGATAGTCTGAGACTGATCTATTCATCAGAGACATCGAAGAACAGCGACATCAAGGATGTGAAAGCCTTCATGGAATCGTCTGCGGACAGTCAGATTATTGGGGACGATTATTATTTCAAGGTTAAGGACGAGGAAGAGTGTGTATATCTTCTTATTGCAAGCAGTGTATCCGAGGACGCCAACATTATGGGCAAGGTGGCAGTATGTCAGCTTAAGAGTCTGATAAAGGCCTATAAGGAGAAGCTCGACAAGACAAGCTTCTATCAGAATCTGATCCTTGACAATATGCTTCTGGTAGATATTCACAACCGTGCAACCAAGCTTCACATAGAGAATGAGGTTAAGAGGATCGTATATCTTATAGAGACCAGGGATACGGAGGGCGTTGCTACAGAGATACTGAAGAGTCTGTTCTTAGAGCAGGCGGGCAATATCATTCTTACGGTTGATGAACAAAATATAATACTTATTAAGGATGTTGAGGGTAAGGATGACAGAGAGTCCCTGAATGATACTGCCGTAGAGATTCTGGATATACTGAATACTGAGGCCATGCTCAAGGCAAGAGTGTCCTACGGATTATGCGTCGGGGAGCTTAAGGACATCTCCAAATCCTATAAGGAAGCCAAGATGGCACTTGATGTCGGCAACATATTTTATTCATCACTGTCTATTCTCTCCTATGAGAATCTGGGAATCGGCAGGCTTATTTATCAGCTGCCTATAAGCTTATGCGAGTTGTTCGTCAAAGAGGTGTTCAAGGATACCAGACCTGAAGACATTGATGAGGAGATACTGACTACGGTATTTAAGTTCTTCGAGAACAATCTGAATGTGTCAGAGACTTCAAGACAGCTGTTTATTCATAGGAATACACTTGTATACAGGATGGAGAAGTTGCAGAAGGCTATCGGTCTGGATATGAGGGTGTTCGACGATGCGGTTACGTTCAAGATTGCAATGATGGTAGTTGATTATGTAAATTATCTGCACAAAAACAATATTTAACAGGTAAAATTTGTATATTCTTAAGGAATAAATAAATCATTTGTGGTATCATTGATTTTATCTTGATTATAGGAGGTATATCAAAATGGAAATAGCAGCATTGATTATTGTATTACTGTTGGTAATCTTCTTAGTAAGATGCATATGCATCGTACCACAGGCTAATGCATGGATTGTAGAGTTCCTCGGTCGCTATCATGCAACCTGGGAGGCAGGATTACACTTAAAGATTCCGATTCTCTACAGAGTGGTTAAGAAAGTATCGTTAAAAGAGCAGGTGGCTGACTTTGAGCCCCAGCCCGTTATTACCAAGGATAACGTAACCATGATGGTAGATTCGGTAGTATTCTTCGAGGTATTTGAGCCAAAGATGTTCTCATACGGAGTCGAAAGACCAATAGCCGCTATTGAGAATCTCTCAGCTACAACACTTCGTAACATAATCGGTTCAATGACGCTTGATGAGACTCTCACAAGCCGTGACAGCATCAATGGTCAGATTACCAATATTCTTGATGAAGCTACTGATAAGTGGGGAATTAAGGTTAACCGAGTAGAGGTTAAGAATATTCAGCCGCCGAGAAGTATCCAGGATGCAATGGAGAAGCAGATGAGAGCTGAGCGTGAGAAGAGAGAAGCAATTCTTACAGCAGAAGGCCAGAAGCAGTCAGCTATCACTCTTGCAGAAGGTGAGAAGGAAGCAGCAATTCTCCGTGCAGATGCAGTTAAGGAGAAGAGAATCAGAGAGGCAGAAGGTGAGGCACAGGCTCTCCTTGCGGTACAGAGAGCACAGGCTGAGTCAATCAGACTTATCAATGAGGCTAATCCTTCAGCACAGTATCTTAAGCTTAAGCAGTACGAGGCTGCTACACAGATGGCTAACGGTCAGGCAACCAAGATTATCGTTCCGAACGATATCGCAGACCTCTCAGGTACAGTTACTGCAATAGCTGAAACTGTAAGAAAGTAATAGGATAAAAATATGGCTTCAATAATATCTCTTGTATTTATTATTGTAATTATTAAGTTTGTAATAAAAGCATCAAAGAGCAGTCAGGGCAGTAATCCCATTCAGAAAAGAGCATCATATGTTGACAACTCAAACTTTGAGGTGAATAAGCCTGCGAAGGGTACACCTAAGACCACCGGTGTCAGCAGAGAAATGCGCGGAGGTACCACAGGAAGTGCCGATATCAACCGAAATTCTGAAGGCAAATCCTTCAGAGCGATGGAGGATAGGGAGCATGACTGGTTGGCCAGACAGCTGGCATATGAAAAGTCTGCAAAGTATCGGATGAGTGAGATGTTTGATATCCGCAAGGCTCACTTCGACAACTGTGCTGCCGAGAAGAACAGACAGCTTCATGAGAGAAACTGTGATGTTGACGGAATAGATACAGCAAGCTATAGATAAGAGTATACCCAACCCACATGGGTTGGGTATTTTTAAGATTATGAGTGATGTGAAGTATATGAGGGAAGCTATAAGGCAGGCCAAGAAGGCCAAAGCCTTAGGCGAGGTTCCCATAGGATGTGTAATTGAATACCGTGGAAAGATAATCGGCAGAGGCTATAACAGAAGGAAGACCGATAAGAATACCCTGTCTCATGCGGAGCTTAATGCGATTAGAAAGGCTAGCAAGGTGATGGGTGACTGGAGGCTGGAGGAATGTACCATGTATGTCACTCTTGAGCCCTGTCAGATGTGTTCCGGTGCAATAGTTCAGGCCCGTATTCCCAAGGTCGTAATCGGATGCATGAACCCCAAGGCGGGCTGTGCCGGCTCAATTCTTAATATCTTTGATGTGCCGGAGTTTAATCACCAGGTTGAAACAGAGAAGGGAATGCTTGAAGAGGAGTGTTCCGCCCTTCTTACTGACTTCTTTAAGGAGCTGAGGGAGAGAAATCGCGCAGAAAAGATGAAAAAAGCATTAATTTCAGATTAATGTCTACCACGAATCACAAAACTTAGGTATAATACATTTAGAATTGATTGAAGGATCCTGCATTGGCGGGAGCTTTATGCTTCCCTTCGAGGGTCCGGGTCTTACGCAATAGGACTCTACGAATCTGGTCAGGGCAGGAATGCAGCAGCCATAAGAAGAATCTCCTATGTGCCGTGAGGGTGCCTGGGCCAATCTTGGAGGAATAAAGTTCCCGCGGGTGCAGGATTTTATTAAACTGAAAATTGGAGGAAGAAAGCTTTGAAATTCACATTGGACTGGAAGGAATATGCAGATACTGCAAGAGAAATGGTAGCTGAGGGCTGCGTACTTCTTAAGAATGATAATGAGACACTGCCGCTTAAGTCAGGAATGACAGTATCGGTTTTCGGTCGAATTCAGTATGACTATATTAAGAGCGGAACCGGCTCAGGCGGCATGGTCAACGCACCATATGTTATCTCTATCACCGATGCACTTAAGGAGGAAGAGGATATACATATTAATGAAGAGCTTTCGGGAATATATGAAGAGTGGCTGAAGGACCATCCCTTTGATAAGGGAGCAGGGTGGGCTATGGAGCCCTGGAGTCAGGTAGAGATGCCGTTAACAGACGAAATTGTTAAGAACGCCGTCGATAAAAGTGATGCAGCAATAATAATCATAGGCAGAAGTGCCGGTGAAGACAGGGATAATTCCCAAACCAAGGGCAGTTACTATCTTACCGATGAGGAAGAGGACATGCTCTCCAAGGTGTGTGCCGTCTTTGATAAGACAATTGTGCTTCTCAATGTTGGCAATATTATTGATATGAACTTCGTTCGTAAATATAATCCCTCTTCTGTTATGTATGTATGGCAGGGCGGAAGTGAAGGCGGACATGGCGTTGTTGACCTTCTGACAGGAAGGGTGACTCCGAGCGGTAAGCTTGCCGACACCATTATATATAATCTTGAGGACCATCCGGCTCATGAACACTTCGGTGATGAGAAGAACAATGATTATGTTGAGGATATTTATGTTGGCTACAGATATTTCGAGACTGCAGCCAAAGACAAGGTTATGTATCCCTTCGGCTTTGGTCTTTCGTATACAAGCTTTAGTCATTCCTCATCCTTCAGCATAATTGATGATGAAACCGTAAGAATCAGTACAGTAGTTGAGAATACAGGTGACAGGTTCGGTAAAGAGGTAGTACAGATATATGTAAAGTGCCCTCAGAATAAATTATGTAAACCAGCAAGAGAATTGGTTGGATTCAGTAAGTCCGGAGCGCTTTTCCCGGGTGCAAAAGAAGTACTTACGTTGGATATTAAGCTTAAGGACTTAGCAAGCTTTGATGACAGCGGAGTGACAGGGCATAAGGACGCGTGGGTGCTGGAGGCAGGCGAATATGTCTTCTATGCGGGCTCGGATGTAAGAAGTGCCGAAGCAGTGGGAAGTTTTAGCCTGGGCAATACGGTTGTGACTGAGCAGCTGTCGGAAGCACTTACTCCTGTGAAGGAATTTAAGAGAATGGTGATTACCGAGGCAGGTAATGATGCTAAGGTGTGCTTCGAGGAGGTGCCGCTTAGAGGGTATGATCTCAAACAGAGAGTGGAAGACAATATGCCGAAGGACCGTGAATGTACGGGAAATAAGGGCATAAAGTTCAGTGAGGTTGTGAGAGGAGATGCGAAGGTAGAGGAGTTCCTGGATCAGTTGACTGACGATGAACTCATATCTCTTAGCCGTGGTGAGGGTATGTGCTCACCTAAGGTTACTCCGGGTGTGGCGAGCTGCTTCGGTGGATGCGCGGAGAGCCTGAGAACCAATTACGGAATGCCTATAGCAGCCTGTTCGGACGGACCGTCCGGAATCAGAATGGACTGCGGTGCAATGGCGTTCTCGCTTCCAAACGGTGCCGTTCAGGCCTGCTCATTCAACGTAGAGCTTATCGGCCGTCTGTATGAATATGAGGCCAAGGAACTAAGATACAATAAGATTGATACCTTGCTTGGACCGGGACTCAATATCCACAGATATCCTTTAAACGGAAGAAATTTCGAGTATTATTCGGAGGATCCGTATCTGACAGGAGCCTGTGCGGTGGCAGAGCTTAATGCGATGCACAAGTATGATGTAACCGGAACCGTTAAGCACTTTGCAACGAATAACCAGGAGTGGAAGAGACACTTCGTCAATGCAACAGTGTCGGCAAGAGCACTCAGAGAGATATATCTTAAGCCCTTTGAGATGGCAATAAAGCAGGGACATGCTTACTGCGTAATGACGACCTACGGACCGCTCAACGGTATCTACACTGGAAGCAACTATGACCTGACTACGACCGTGCTCAGGAATGAATGGGGCTTTACGGGTATGGTAATGACGGACTGGTGGGCTAAGCTCTCCGAGACAATCGAGGGCGGAGCGGCCGATGTTAAGTATACATCTTCCATGATTAAGGCACAGAATGATA
>SAMEA3663248__coassemble_439_pt1 | contig 15340 bp, 10 predicted proteins | sample SAMEA3663248__metabat2_high_PE_009 | metagenome-assembled genome bin SAMEA3663248 (sample SAMEA3663248) | pig gut metagenome | biome: pig gut; feature: pig-associated habitat; material: faeces | place: China | collected 2013 | reverse complement strand
ATCATTCATGATATTTTGCCCGATTCGGACAGAAAAGAAAGAGATGAGGTGGGCGCGCTCTGCTATAAATATGAGCATGAATATGTAAGTGAGAAGGGTGCAAAGGTCTATGAAGGCTTAGGAGAGGCGCTGAGTATACTCAGTGAGCGTTATCCGCTCTTCGTTGTAAGCAACTGTCAGGCGGGCTATATTGAACTTATGCTTGAGAAGACAGGCTTCGGCAAATATTTCAAGGACCATGTCTGCCCCGGTGATACCAATCTGCTTAAGGCAGAGAATATCCTGCTTATAGCAGAACGTAATGGTCTTAAGAATCCAATCTATGTAGGGGATACCCACATGGATGAGGAGGCCTGTGTTAAGGCAGGAGTACCTATTGTATTTGCTTCATACGGATTTGGTAAGGTTGAGAAGCCTGATTTTATAATAGATTCTCCGATGGATTTGGTTAAAGTATTTGGTTTTGAGGATTGATGACATTATAGGAACACACAGGGAGAGGAAAGAAATTATGAGAAAGAAAATGTCAGTTCTCGCGTTTTTGCTATTATCTGCTTATGTTCTTGCAGGTTGTGGCAGTAAGAATGAGGCCGCACCTAAAGAGGAGACCCCTGCTTTGAAGACAGAGACGGAGGCCTCAGTTGAGCCGACGCAGGAGCTTGATGAAGAGGAGACTGTGAAGGATGCGGGAATCAGTGTAGTTGAGACGGGCTTTAGTGCTGAGATTCCGGATAGCGTGAATGCATCGCCTGTAATCGTCGGTGAGAAGGGAGTGTACTTCATCGGTGAGAACAGGGTTATCATTATGGATTCGGAGACAGGTGATGCCCGTACCCTCTGGGAAGGCGAACGTGTAGACGGATGGGATGAGATGAATGCTACGACAGGAGGCAAGGGAATACTGCTTAAGGATAATCTCTACTTCCTTAACACCTATTATGTGAAGAACGAAGATGGCTTCACGGTGCCGAACTATGCACTCGTAAGGTTAAGCTCGGACGGAAGTGAGTCGGAGGTAGTGTATAACTACGGTGAGGAATACGCTAACTACAACATGTACTTTACAGACGGCAAACTCTATGTGGATGCGAGCGGAGTGGGAGACCTAATCACAATAGACGCAGACGGCAGGGTGGCAGATATTACTGACAGCTCTTTGGAGTCTTCATCTGTTGCAGTACCGGATGATTACCGTATGGTTACATATGTGAATAACGGCAATCAGACAGCTTTTCCGGATGACACGATCAAGAATAACGGGAAGATGGTGCTGATCAATCAGGATTATGAATATGTCCTGTATGATAAGGATGGTTCGACCAGTCTGCTTGGCGGCGAGGTGAGCTCATATTATAACGGCAAGCTGTTAATCAACAAGAATACGGATGACTACAGCGGATACGATTACGGAATTGTGGACATGAAGAGCGGTGAATACACCTATCTGTGCTATTCGGACAATATATTCAGCATCGTTGCCATGGATGATGATTATGTGTATACCTCAGAGGATGCACAAGACGGCAGGTCCACCGTATACAGTAAGATAAACTTAAAGAGCGGCAAGATAGATATGCTGCTTGATAAGCAGTACTCAGAGGATTCGTCCGATGTCTATGTAAACGGCACCATGCCCTGCGTTCTTGATGGTAAGCTCTACACGATAACAAGTGAGAACTATGCCATGTATAATGAGATAATTGACCTGTCGACCAAGGAAGAGACTGTAAGCGGCGAGGCATACTATGATTCCGGAATCGGTCAGGTGGGTAAGCTTGAGAGGTTCACCGAGGAATATACTGCCCCGGACGGAACCGTGCTCATGACGGTGAAGGCAGAGGTCCTGAAAGTATCGGACAGATATGCAGGCTCAGCTAAGATCAATGAAGCCATGAGCGAGGTACTTGACAACCTATCCGATCACGATGCCGACAGGCAGGAGGCCATGACCTGGTATGAGGATGCGGGTGAAGATAATCCATGGTTCCCGAGCTATAGCTTTGATACTGAGGTGAGTAAGATCACTTATCTTGATGAAAAAGTGCTCGGCTTTGAGATGAATGGCTATGATTATTACGGAGGAGCTCACGGAATGCCTTCGAAGACCAACTACCTGTTTGATCTGGAGACGGGTGAGAGGCTGACTCTGGGAGACCTTGTAACGGTTTCGGAAGAGGAACTGGATTCAATCGTAATAGATGCATATAAGAATAACGGAGAGTGGGAATACTACTGGGAGGAATCCGAGAATACCATAGCGGAAGGCATAAGCTATGAGACGACGGACTTCACGGTAACTGAGGATGGCCTCAAGTTCTACTTCCATCCTTATGCACTGGCAAGCTACGCACAGGGCTTCACCTATGCGACGGTGCCCTATGATAAGCTTGGAATCAGCTATCCGTTAAAGAATTATGCAACAAAATAAAATAGATACTATACAAAGAAAAATTTCTGTGATATATTAGGCTCAGAAAGTGCGCCACCGATTGCGCACCAGTAAATACGCCTATTTCACAGATCTTCAGATGCAGGAAAACAGCAGGAGGAAGACTATGAACAGACCTACATTGGTGATATTGGCGGCAGGTATGGGAAGCAGATACGGAGGACTCAAGCAGATTGACCCGGTTGACGAGCAGGGACATAAGATTATTGATTTCTCCATTTATGATGCCAAGCAGGCAGGCTTCGAGAAGGTCGTATTCATTATAAAGCATGCAATTTATGAAGACTTCAAGGAGATGGTCGGCGACCCCATATCAAAGCATATGGAAGTGGAATATGTATTCCAGGAGCTTGAGGACGTACCGGAGGGCTTTATCATTCCCGAAGACAGAGTAAAGCCATGGGGAACAACACATGCGCTTATGTGCTGTAAGGATGTGATTGATGCTCCGTTCATGGTAATCAATTCCGATGACTATTACGGAAGGGATGCATACAAGGTTATGTATGATTTCCTGACAGCAACTGCTTCGGATGAGAGCGCTTATGCGATGGTCGCATACGAGCTTGGCAAGACCCTGACAGAGAAGGGAAGCGTTACCAGAGGAGTATGCAATGCGGATGATAAGGGATATCTCAGTCACATAGTTGAGCAGAAGAACCTTATCAAGACCGAAAGCGGTGCGGCATACTCGGATGACGGTGAGAACTTCGCTCCCATAGATGTGCTTACTCCTGTATCAATGAATATGTGGGGCTTTAAGAAGAGCGTATTTGATGAATTCGGCAAATGCCTGACCGATTTCTTCGCTAATAAGGTGAAGGACAATCCTCTTAAGTCAGAATGTCTTATTCCGACAGAGGTTGACGGACTTATCAAGTCCGGTAAAGCTACGGTTAAGATGCTGAGTTCAAGTGATAAGTGGTTCGGCGTTACCTACAAGGAGGATAAACCCCATGTGGTTGCCGCAATCAAGGAACTCAAGGATAGCGGAATGTATCCTGAGAAATTATGGTAGAATCCCATCAGGGTTAAGAGTGGGATTGTGTAACAGGAGGTTAATATGTCAATACTGGTAACAGGTGGAGTTGGATTTATCGGAAGCCATACAGTGGTTGAGCTTCAGAACGCCGGATATGACGTTGTTGTGCTTGATAATCTGTGCAATGCCAATCCCAAGGTTCTTGACAGGATCGAAGCAATTACAGGCAAGAAGGTGCCCTTCTATCAGGCAGATATCAGAGACAGAGAGGCGCTTAATGAGATATTTGATAAGGAGAGCATAGATTCGGTTATTCACTTTGCCGGACTTAAGGCGGTAGGTGAGTCTGTGCAGAAGCCTCTGGAGTACTATGACAACAATATTTCAGGTACTCTCGTGCTTGTGGATGTAATGAGACAGCATGGATGCAAGAATATCATCTTCTCATCTTCAGCAACGGTTTACGGAGATCCTGCCTTTGTTCCGATCACAGAGGAGTGTCCTAAGGGAGTATGTACCAACCCTTACGGCTGGACCAAGTCAATGCTTGAGCAGATACTGTCAGATATTCAGAAGGCTGATAATGAGTGGAATGTGGTTCTTCTCAGATACTTCAATCCCATCGGTGCCCACAAGTCCGGCACTATCGGCGAGAATCCTAACGGTATCCCCAACAATCTGATGCCCTATATCACACAGGTAGCCGTAGGCAAGAGAGAAGAACTTGGAGTATTCGGTGACGATTATGATACACCGGACGGAACAGGTGTAAGAGATTACATCCATGTAGTTGACCTGGCTCTTGGCCATGTTAAGGCACTTAAGAAGATAGAGGAGAAGGCCGGACTCAAGATATATAATCTCGGAACCGGCTGCGGATACAGTGTTCTTGATGTGGTTCACAACTTCGAGAAGGCGAGCAAGGTAAAGATTCCGTATTCTATCAAGCCCAGACGTGCAGGCGATATTGCTACCTGCTATGCAGATGCATCTAAGGCAAAGGAAGAGCTTGGCTGGGAGGCACAGTATGGTATTCTTGAGATGTGCGAAGATTCATGGAGATGGCAGAAGAACAATCCGAACGGATATGATGACTAATGTGAATCATTACAGGCACCCGGTTTTATTCCGGGTGCTTTTTAATTTGGCAAGAGTGTGTATTTGTGTTAGAATATAGTTTGGCTTTTTGTGTAAGCAGATTGTCGAGGGGGTAAATTATAGAAGTATGGGGTTTTCGTTAAGATGACAGATGATAAGAGAGATCCGATAGAGAACTGGAATGAGGTGCTGCTCATATACAGATCGGCACTTAAGGAGATCAACACCAAACTGGAGATCCTCAATGATGAGTTCCAGCACGTACACAGATATAATCCGATAGAGCATATCAAGTCCAGGATCAAGACCAGTGAAAGCATAGTTAAGAAACTTAAGAGAAAGGGATATGAGTCTACCATTGAGAACATGGTGGAATATGTGGATGATATTGCCGGGATAAGGATTATATGCTCATTCACCTCAGATATCTATCAGATAGCTGAAATGCTGGCCAATCAGAATGACATAAAGATATTGTCGGTTAAGGACTATATCAAGAATCCTAAGGAAAGCGGATACAAGAGCTATCACATGATAGTCACCATTCCCATCTTCTTATCGGACAGACGGGTTGATGCCAAGGTGGAGATTCAGATAAGAACGGTTGCCATGGACTTCTGGGCCAGTCTTGAGCACAAGATACACTATAAGTTTGAGGGTAATGCTCCGGAGCATATCAAGGAAGAACTTGTGGAATGTGCGCACATGGTATCAGATCTGGATGCCAGGATGCTATCGCTTAATGAAGAAATCAGGGCTATCGCCGGAGACAAGGTAGACAGTTGGAAGTTCTGACACAGAAAAGTTCCTCAAAAATGAGGAGTGCCCAGACACCTTACGGCGCCTGGGCTATTATGAAAAATTGTCTAAAACTCTGTTTGCTATGTTCTTAATTATATTCACCATATATGAACAAATTATGAACAGAGTTTGAACATATAGTGAATTTCTACAAAAGGGAGGCCTATATGGAGGTTATTATTGATAAACTTGCACAAAGAATGAATGGTTCTGAGAAAAATAATACCCCATCAAGGGATAGCAGGTATGATGATATTCTAAGAGATATGAGGAAGCTCAATCTTAAGAATCTGGAATCCGCTGACAGGTTAAGTGAGATTGTCAGCCGCAATGAGGACAGTAGTATTAAGCTGGGGGAGCTTGTCGATATGGGTATAGAGAATAATCTTAGAAAATCGGAAGAATTGAGTAAGCAGCAGGTTCAGGAAATCCTGGATGGTACTGCTGAGCTCGTACATAATGAGAATGTAAAGGTATATTGCAACATCAAGCAGAATATGAAGAATGAGCTTGATACACTTAAGAGCGATATTACCTGTAAAATAAAGGATGCGATAGACAGCTGTACATCCGTGGCAGAAGAGAAGGCACCTGTTAAGCAAAAAAATACCTTCTTAAATGTTATGAGTATACTTATCTTTATCGGAGTGCTTGCTGACATTGCGCTTCGTGTCCTTGAGATATTGGGAATTCTATGAGGAAAATAAGGCTGAGCAGACATGTGAGGGTCTCCTTTATTAAGTCTGCTATTCTTGTAATACTTTTGAATATTTTGTTCATTCCTCCGTTTGTGAAGTATGAGCCGGATGGTGACAATCTCTTCGTTCTGTATTTAAACGGTGAAGAGGTCGGTACGGTCGGCAGTCTCGACAGAGTCAATGAGATTATAGCGGATGCCAGAAGAGCAGTCGGCAGGGACAGTGACTCAATTGTCTATTTAGAGTCCGACTTAAGCTATGATGCTAGGAGGGCGCTTTTTGCCAAAGTAGACTCTGAGCGTACGGTAAGGGACAACATGGCGAGAGTGATGCGCAGTGACGCCTATGAGGTGCTGCAGTCCTGTTACACCATGAGGATAGGTGATATCACCGTGAATCTGCCCGATTCGGATTCGGTACGCGAGGTTCTCCAGGCGGCGCTTGATGCTTATGATACCAAGGGACAGTACAAGGCGGAACTTGTGGTTGATCCCAACAGAGAGCTCAATGCACTGACTGTAAGTGTTGTTACCGATGAGGAGGCCAAGGAGAAGGCAGGGCAGGCACCCGTTTGGAATGCGGGAATTGCTGCGGTTATTTCCGAGGCTATGGAGGCTGAGGACGAGACTGAGGATGACGGTCTCTCCTTCGATGATTATGAATACGGAATAACCGATATGGTATTCGACGACAATATTGAAATTGTGGAGAGCTACCTTACCGAGGATCAGTTGAGCACCGTGGATGAGGCTATCGAAGAGGTGGTGTCATTCAAGGAGGTTAACACGATATATGAAGTTCAGGATGGGGATACTCTGTCTGAGATTGCGATGAAGACACAGGTTCCCATGGAGAAGATCGTAGAACTCAATGAAAACCTTGAGGACACCAATTCCATGATCCGCTCGGGCGATGAGCTTGTGGTTACTACCACTGCGCCGCCCATTACCGTGGAACGTGTGGAGAGACAGTATATTGAGGAATACTATGATGCAGAGATTCAGTATGTGGACAACGATGAGTGGTACACATATGAGCAGGTGACTCTGCAGCAGCCTTCCTGCGGAAGAAGAAATATTGTGGCTGATATTACTTATGAGAATGATAAGGAGATCGGTCGTGAGATAGTAAAGGAAGAGGTTCTGGTTGAGGCGGTTCCCAAGATCGTGGAGCGTGGTACCAAGATACCTCCGACATATATTAAGCCACTGTCGGGCGGCAGACTCTCAAGCGGCTTCGGTGGACGTAAGGCGCCGACCAAGGGAGCATCAACAAATCATAAGGGTATTGATTGGGCTACACCTATTGGTACCGCAATCTATGCCTCAAGTGGTGGAACGGTAACAAAAGCAGGCTGGGGAAGCGGATATGGATATGTTATCTATATCAAGCATCCTGACGGCAGGGAGACCAGGTACGGTCACTTAAGTAAAGTGCTGGTATCTCCGGGTCAGTCTGTAAAGCAGGGGCAGAAGATAGCCCTGAGCGGTAATACCGGTAGAAGTACGGGACCGCACCTCCATTTCGAGATAAGAATTAACGGAGTTGCAGTAAACCCTCTGAAATACTTGAATTAGTCGTATAGCGAATGATATAATAGTTCAGATAGGTTGATATAAAATGTAAGGGGATAAAATAATCAACTTAAGGATTTGAGGACTAATAATGGAACAGTACGCAATCAAGGGCGGCAACGCCCTTGTTGGAGAGGTTGAGATCGGCGGCGCCAAGAATGCGGCATTGGGTATTCTTGCTGCGTCACTTATGACCGATGAAACAGTATTAATAGACAATCTGCCCGATGTTCGGGACATCAATGTTATGATCCAGGCGATGGAGAGCATTGGTGTAGTAGTAGAGAGAATCGACCGTCATACGGTGAAGGTCAATGGTGGAAGCACTCATTCGACCGTTGTTGACGGGGATTATATCAAGAAAATCAGAGCATCCTACTATCTGGTGGGAGCATTGCTCGGTAAATACAGTTCGGCAGAGGTTAAGCTTCCCGGTGGATGCAACATCGGTACCCGTGCCATAGACCAGCACCTGAAGGGGTTCAGGGCGCTCGGTGCAAGGGATGCCGGCGTGTCGGGTGGAATGATAGTGGCTCATGCAGATCATCTGAAGGGCGCACATATCTACCTCGATATGGTTACTGTCGGAGCAACCATCAATCTGATGCTTGCGGCAGTAATGGCAGAAGGCCAGACCACCATTGAGAACGCAGCGAAGGAGCCGCACGTCGTAGACGTTGCCAACTTCCTAAACTGTATGGGAGCCTCTATAAAAGGTGCGGGAACTGACGTAATCAGAATCCGTGGTGTAGCGGGATTGCATGGTACGGAGTATACGATCATTCCGGACCAGATCGAGGCAGGAACCTTCATGTTCGCTGCAGCAGTTACCAAGGGCGATGTTACGGTAAAGAATGTCATCCCCAAGCATTTGGAGTCAATCACATCAAAGCTTGTGGAGATTGGCTGTGAGGTTGAAGAGAGCGATGATGCGGTAAGAGTGGTTGCGAGCAAGCCTCTTCTGCACACTCATGTTAAAACACTTCCTTATCCGGGTTTCCCGACAGATATGCAGCCGCAGATTACGGTGGCACTCGGACTTGCAGAAGGAACAAGTATTGTAACGGAGAGTATCTTCGAGAACAGATTTAAATATGTTGAAGAGCTGGTAAGAATGGGCGCCGGCATCAAGGTAGAAGGCAATACCGCCATTATTGAGGGAGTTAAGGGCTATACGGGCGCAGGCATTACTGCACCTGATCTGAGAGCCGGAGCGGCGTTAGTGCTTGCTGCTCTTGCTGCTGACGGAGTGAGCTCGGTGGACGATATCAAATATATTGAGCGTGGATATGAAGACTTCCATCTGAAGCTTCAGTCTCTGGGGGCAGAGATAGAGAAGGTGGAGTCTGAGAGAGAATTGCAGAAGTTCAGACTTCGTGTGGGTTGATAAAAGGCTACATTAATTAGAACACTTATAGGGGAAAAATGGGAAAGATGAATGTCAACAAGCTTCTTCCGGGCATGGTTCTTGGAACCGATGTCTACAACATGAACGATCAGTTAATACTTCCGGAAGGATTGGTACTTAACGAGAGGGCGATAGAGAAGCTTAAGTTTTATGATATTAATTACGTTAATATCAAGGATGCAGATCCATCAATAGAAGAAGAGGAAGAAGAAGGCTCATATGCAGCCAGATTGCGTGCTACACCTGAATTCAAGCAGTTCAAACAGGAATTTGAACAGGCTGTCGGAGAGATGAGCAGAATGGTTACCGACGTGGTGCTTAGGAATGCTCCTCTTGATTCTGAGAAACTGGTATCGGATGCACTCCGTATGCTTCATCCGCCGACGGGCGATATAAATGTGTTTGATATGGTGCATAATATGCGCGCCTATGACGATATCACCTTTGCTCATAGCATGAATGTGGGACTCATCTGCAATGTATTCGCAGGATGGATGGGATTCAATGAGGAGGAGCAGCGTCTGGCAACAGAGTGTGGTATCCTTCATGATATAGGTAAGCTCAAGATATCCGAGTCTATCATCAAGAAGCCGAAGAAGTTGACGGAGGCTGAATATCTCGTGGTTAAGACTCATCCGACCGAGGGTTACAAGATACTTCAGAGATATGACGTAAGCGAGCATGTGAAGAATGCGGCACTTATGCATCATGAGAGAGCAGACGGTTCGGGCTATCCTCTCGGACTTGTCAGCAATCAGATAGATAAGTACGCCAAGATGGTTGCCATTGCCGATGTGTATGAGGCGATGACCGCAACCAGGAATTATCGAGGCAGTTTGTGTCCTTTCACTGTAATAGAAGCCTTCGAGGAAGAAGGACTGCAGAAGTACGACACCCAGATGATAATGACCTTCCTTGAGAACATTGTTAACACCTACATGCTTAACAGAGTAGGCCTAAGCAACGGTATGTCGGGAGATATCATCTTCATCAACAAGCAGAGGCTGTCACGTCCTGTTGTTAAGTGCGGTAATGATTATATCGATCTGTCCAAAGAGAAGGATGTAAGAATCGATAAGCTCTTATAATGAAATGTTTAGTTATATCGGGAATTCGTATAAAACGGATTCCCGATTGTTTTTTGATAAATACAACTAATTCCCTTGACATGTGTCGGCACATATTGTATCTTAGTTCGTGGAAAATTAAATCACTGTGTAGATACTCTTATTCAGAGTGGTGGAGGTACATAGGACCTGTGAAGCCACGGCAACCCCAGACCGGTAGGTAGGAAGGTGCCAACCTGAGCAACATCTTATTCAAATCGAATAAGTACTATTGAACAATAAGAGGATTTGAGATATATGTCGAGTCCGCTTATTCACAGCGGATTTTTTTATTCCCTTAACCACATGTTTGAACTGTCATATACGACAGCTTCGCTTATGAAAGGAGAATATATGAGCGAGAAGAAGATTTTCACATCTGAGTCAGTAACAGAAGGACATCCCGACAAAGTCTGCGATATGGTGTCAGACGCCATCCTTGATGCATGCTTCGAGCAGGATCCCATGAGCCGTGTAGCCTGCGAGACAGCCAGCTGTACAGGCTTTGTTCTTGTAACAGGAGAGATTACTACCAATGCGCAGCTTGATATCCCCGCAATCGTACGCAAGACCGTAACAGAGATCGGCTACGATGACGGTAAGAAGGGCCTTGACGGCAATTCCTGTGCTGTATTTGTAGCCCTTGACAAGCAGTCTGCAGACATCGCAATGGGCGTAGACAAGGCCTTAGAGGCTAAGTCAGGTGAGCTTAGGGACGACCTTGATACAGGTGCCGGCGATCAGGGTATGATGTTCGGTTATGCTACCAACGAGACTGATTCATATATGCCTTATTCAATCGACCTTGCACACAAGCTTGCACTAAAGCTTACTGAGGTTAGAAAGAACGGAACACTTAAGTATCTCCGTCCCGACGGTAAGACCCAGGTATCTGTAGAATATGATGAGAATGATAAGCCTGTAAGACTTGAGGCAGTCGTTCTGTCTACACAGCATGATGAGGATGTAACCCAGGAGCAGATCCATGAGGATATCAAGAAGTATGTATTTGAGCCTGTACTTCCCAAGGAGCTTATCGATGACAAGACCAAGTTCTTCATAAATCCTACAGGAAGATTCGTAATCGGTGGTCCTCACGGTGATGCAGGTCTCACAGGACGTAAGATTATCGTTGATACCTACGGTGGAATGGCACGTCACGGCGGCGGCGCTTTCTCAGGAAAGGACTGCACCAAGGTAGACCGTTCAGCTGCATACGCAGCAAGATATGTTGCCAAGAACATTGTAGCAGCAGGCCTCGCAGACAAGTGTGAGATTCAGCTCTCATATGCGATCGGTGTTGCGGTTCCCACATCAGTACGTGTGGATACCTTCAATACAGGTAAGCTTAGCGATGAGAAGCTCGTAGAGATCGTAAGAGATAACTTCGACCTTCGTCCCGCAGGCATTATCAAGATGCTTGACCTTCGTCGTCCCATCTACAAGCAGACAGCTGCTTACGGTCACTTCGGACGCAATGACCTTGACCTTCCCTGGGAGAAGACAGACAAGGCAAATGACTTAAAGAAGTATCTCTAAAATAAGTCAATTCATATTAGGACATATAAAAGTGCGGTAATTTACCGCACTTTTTTTGTGAAATAAAGCCTCGCTGTGATATAATTATTAGCACATTCAAGGAGAGAAACAATGGCTTTTGTACACCTTCACACACATACCGAGTTCAGTCTACTGGACGGCTCGAACAAGATAACCGAATATGTTAAGAGAGTAAAGGAACTGGGTATGAACAGTGCCGCAATTACCGACCACGGCGTTATGTACGGAGCCATCGACTTCTATAAGGCCTGTGTTAAGGAAGGCATCAAGCCTGTCATTGGCTGTGAGGTATATGTTGCTCCGGGTTCGAGATTTGACAAGGAATCCAATGCAAGCGAGGACAGGTATAACCACTTAGTCCTGCTTGCGGAGAATGACCTGGGCTACGCCAACTTATGCAAAATCGTGAGCCGCGGTTTTACGGAGGGCTTCTACTATAAACCAAGAATTGACAAAGAGGTATTAAGAGAGTTCCACGAGGGCATAATTGCACTCTCAGCCTGTCTTGCAGGCGAGATTCCCACTCTCATACTTAAAGGCCTCGATGCAGAGGCCAAGAAAGCGATTCTTGAATACGAAGAGATATTCGGCGAGGGCAATTTTTACCTGGAATTGCAGGACCACGGCTATAAGGAACAGCAGACCGTCAACGCCAAGCTCATTCACTTCGCGCAAGACTTAGGGATTGGGCTTGTGGCGACCAACGATGTTCACTATACCTATGCGGAGGATGTGGAGAGCCACGATATTCTACTGTGTATCCAGACCGGCAAAAAGGTGACGGATGAGAACAGGATGCGCTATGAGGGCGGTCAGTTCTACGTGAAGAGCGAAGAGGAGATGCGAAAAATCTTTAAGTTTGCGCCGGAGGCTCTGGACAACACCCAGGCTATTGCCGACAGGTGTAACGTGACGATCGAGTTCGGCAATACGAAGCTGCCGCATTTTGACGTTCCGGAAGGTTATGATTCGTGGAGCTATCTTAATAAGTTGTGCGAGGACGGATTAAAGGAGAGGTATCCTGACTGCGATAAGACTATTAGTGAGAGGCTAAAGTATGAGCTTGACGTCATCAGACGAATGGGATATGTTGACTACTTCCTCATCGTGTGGGATTTCATAAACTATGCGAGAAAGAAAGATATTCCGGTCGGTCCCGGCAGGGGCTCGGCTGCGGGAAGTCTGGTATCCTACTGCCTTCATATAACAAATATTGACCCGATTAAGTACGACCTGCTCTTTGAGAGATTCCTGAATCCGGAGCGAGTGTCGATGCCCGATATTGATATAGATTTCTGCGTTAAGAGGCGCCAGGAAGTAATAGATTATGTGTCGGAGAAATACGGCAGGGAGAAGGTGGTTCAGATCGTAACCTTCGGAACCATGGCTGCCAAAGGTGTGATCAAGGACGTTGGTCGTGCGCTTGACCTGCCCTATTCTTACACAGATTCCATCTCCAAGATGATTCCGTCTGAGCTTAATATTACGTTAGATCGCGCCATGGAGCTCAATGCGGAATTGAGGCTTAAGTACGAGCAGGATGATGAATTACACAATCTTATAGATATATGCAGGAAGCTGGAGGGTCTGCCAAGGCATACCTCGATGCATGCTGCGGGAGTGGTCATCTGTCCCAAGGCTGCAGATGAATTCGTGCCTTTGTCGCGCGGCTCTGACGGCTCTATTACGACCCAGTATATCATGACGACCCTGGAGGAGCTGGGTCTGCTTAAGATGGACTTCCTTGGTCTTCGTAACCTGACTGTCATCAAGGATACCGTGGATTCGATATATAAGCGGACCGGCAAGAGGATAGATGTTGATAAGCTTGATTATGATGACAAGGCAGTGCTTGCATCACTTGGCACCGGCCACACTGAAGGTATATTCCAGCTTGAGAGTGCCGGCATGCGCTCCTTCATGAAGGAGCTTAAGCCGCAGTCACTCGAGGATGTCATAGCAGGAATCTCACTCTTCAGACCGGGTCCTATGGAATTCATTCCCAAATACATAGCGGGCAAGAATACCGCCGACTCGGTAACCTATCCCACGAAGGAGCTTGAGCCCATACTGTCTCCTACCTACGGATGTATCGTCTACCAGGAACAGGTAATGCAGATAGTACGCTCGCTTGCAGGCTATTCCATGGGTGAAGCCGATAATATCCGCCGTGCCATGAGCAAGAAGAAGCAGTATGTCATCGATGCCGGAAGGGAAGACTTCGTACACGGCAACAAAGAGAAGAATATCGACGGCTGTGTGAACAGACATATTGATGAGAAGGTGGCTAACGAAATCTATGATTCCATGACCGATTTCGCGAAGTATGCTTTCAACAAGTCTCATGCGGCCTGCTATGCCGTAGTTGCATATCAGACAGCGTGGCTTAAATATTACTATCCGCTGGAATTCATGGCAGCCCTCATGACCTCGGTTATTGACAATCCGGGCAAGACCTCGGAATATATCATGGCCTGTAAGTCAATGGGGATTAAGATTCTGCCGCCGGATGTTAACTCCGGAGAGGCCGATTTTGCGGTAGCAGACAATGCCATAAGGTACGCCCTGACAGCGATTAAGGGTGTGGGACGCAATGTCATCGACAATATCGCCAAGGAGAGGGAGTTGTACGGTCCCTACAGGAATCTGGAGGACTTCATTACCCGAAACATGAGCAAGGAGCTAAATAAGAGGGTGGTGGAGAGCTTGATCAAGGCGGGTGCGCTCGATGGCTTCGGTGCGACCAGGAAGCAGTGTATCAGTGTCTATGCGGATATCATGGACAAGATTCAGGGAGATCTTAAGAACAACATGCCGGGGCAGATGACGCTCTTTGACATTGTGGATGAGAGCGAGAAGGCGCAGTTTGAGATCAAGATGCCGAATGTGGGTGAGTATCCCAAGGAGCTGAAGCTGTCTTTCGAGAAGAGTGTACTCGGAATCTATGTAAGCGGTCATCCTCTGGAGGAGTACGAGGAACTGTGGCGCAAGAATATTACCAATGTGACATCGGACCTCTACTATGATGAAGAGACCGGTTCCATGCGCGTAAAAGACGGCAGCAGTGTCACTCTGGGTGGTATCATAACCGACAGAACCATAAAGTATACGAATAATGCCAAGACCATGGCCTTCATGACCATCGAGGACCTGGCAGGAAGTATAGAATGTATTGTATTCCCCAAGGTGTACGAAAGATGTGCGAATGTGATCAATCCGGACAGCAAGGTGTTCGTGAGAGGCAGGGTCTCTGCGGAGGATGAAGCCAACGGCAAACTCATCATCGATACGGTCACACCCTTCGAGGAAATCAGTCGCAGACTCTGGCTTCGATTCGACACCAAGGAGGCTTACGACCTGGTAAGCGACGAGCTAAATGATATTATTCGTGAATCTGACGGCCGCGACATCGTGGTAATCTACATCGTGGAGGGCAAGCTCAAGAAGGAACTTCCACGCAGTATGACAGTCAACGGCAGCGCACTCGCAGACGCCCTGAGCGCCCGCTTCGGCGCCGACAACGTGAAGTTGGTGTAAGAATTATTCTTTTGTCTGCTTGCGCGGGGATATGCTACGAGGGGATGTAGGTATATTCGCGGGAAATAAAATTGAGGTTGACTTGCGCGGGAGTATACTACGAGCGAGTATAGGTAACATCGCGGGA
>SAMEA3663248__coassemble_406_pt1 | contig 15920 bp, 14 predicted proteins | sample SAMEA3663248__metabat2_high_PE_009 | metagenome-assembled genome bin SAMEA3663248 (sample SAMEA3663248) | pig gut metagenome | biome: pig gut; feature: pig-associated habitat; material: faeces | place: China | collected 2013 | reverse complement strand
ATCTCTCTGATCTTATCCATTACAATCTTGGTCTCGGCTGTGGTCCTGATGGCCATCATTATGGTATCATCCCCTGCAATTGAGCCGACAACCTCCTTCATCTCCATGGCATCTAAGGCTGCTGCCACAGCACTTGCCATTCCGGATACGGTTCTGACAACCAGTATATTCTGTGCACTGTCCATGGACATGAACGCATCCCTGAGTACTCTTATATACTTTCCGGTCAGATGCGAATCATGACCTCCCACAATCTTGGCATACTTCACGGTACCATTTCCTGTGGGAACCTTGCTTATCTTAAGTTCATTGATATCTCTGGATATTGTTGCCTGAGTGACCGAAGCGCCTCTTTCGGCCATAACCCTCTGCAGTTCTTCCTGTGTATCTATCTCAAGCTCGCTTATTACATCGATAAGCAGCGCCTGCCTGTCCCTCTTAGTCATATACAGTGTCCTCTTCTTATCATCCACTCCCAAGTACTTAAGTAATTCCAAACTATTCTTTCGTAATCTTAACCTGATACTTCCAAACAAACCATACACTACTGCAGCTTCTTATTAAGTATCTGAAGGAAGCTGTCATCACTTAGTTTAATCAGTGATGCCGTATTGTCTGATCGCTTAATCTCAATCCTGTCGCCGGACTCCATATTATATCTGTCATTGCCATCCGAGCTTGCTTCCACGGTAATCGAGCCACCGTTCCTGCCATTTCCGACCACAACCTCAACATTGTCATCAGGCTTCAGAATAATGCTTCTGGTATTTAATGTATGTGCACAGATTGGAGTAAGGATGATCAAGTCCGCACCGGGCTCAACAATCGGTCCTCCGGCTGACATATTATATCCTGTTGAACCCGTAGGAGTTGCAACAATGATTCCGTCAGCATTGAGTTCGCATAACAGCTTGCCGTTGACAAATACGGAGAAGTTGATTATCTGTAGATTACCGCACCTTGAGATTGTAATGTCGTTCAACGCCTCGGATAAAACAACATCGTTTTCTCCTGTATCGTGAATAGTATTTCCCTTGATAATCCTTGCCCTAAGCATCCGCCTTAGACTAAGTTCATATTCCCCTGCTTCTATTCTGTCTATTGCAGCACCTATATTGTCGGGGTCTGTCTCTGCCAGGTATCCCAGATTTCCTGCATTAACACCGAGAATCGGAATCTCACTTCCCGCCAAAGCCCTGGCTACCTGCAGAATGGTTCCGTCTCCGCCTATTACTATACAGCAGTCTATCCCTTCCGTAGGGATGGGATTATCCAGTCCGTCAAAGGACAGACCGATAACCTCCGCAGACACTTCCCTGCTCTTCAGATAATCGCTGATATTCCCTGCGATACCAAGTTCAGGATCCTTTATTGTATTGCTCACAATAAGATATTTCTTCATTTTAACCTTCAGCCTTATCCAGGCTTCCATGTGCCATTCCGACAGTTTCCTCTACAAGTTGTAGCTGCGCCTCACTAAGCGCGCCCGTCTTGTCGCCGTATTCCTTAACCTGATCCTCAAGTGCTCTTTCATCCATCTCATCAGACGGCCTGTCGGCACACTTTAGATACATCAGATATTCTATATTCCCTTCGGGTCCCTTAATCGGTGAGAAATCCAATCCCTCAATACTAAAGCCTGCAACAATCGCAGTCGTGAGCGCTTTGACCACAACCTCGCGGTGAACCTTAGGATCCCTTACTACGCCCTTCTTGCCGACCTTATCCCTTCCTGCCTCGAACTGCGGCTTGATCAATGAGACCATGCTTCCCTCGTCCTTAAGAAGACGTCTCGCCGGGAGCAGAATCTTAGTCAGTGATATAAAGGATACGTCACATGAGGCAAAATCGATGTCACTGTCAATTTCGTCGCTCTTAAGGAAACGGAAGTTAGTCTTCTCCATACATACTACGCGTTCGTCATTTCTAAGCTTCCAGTCCAACTGTCCATGACCTACATCTATGGCATACACCCTGCCTGCTCCATTCTGAAGCATACAGTCGGTGAAGCCACCCGTGCTTGCACCGATGTCCATGCATACCTTACCTGTCAAGTCTATAGGGAAGACCTCCATAGCCTTCTCAAGCTTAAGCCCTCCACGGCTCACATATTTCTGAACCTGACCTCTGACTTCAATAACTGCCTTCTCTTCATCGAAGGTACTTCCTGCCTTGTCCTCTCTCTGACCGTCCACGAAGACAAGTCCTGACATGATTATCGCCTTGGCCTTCTCCCTGGATGAGGCAAGCCCCTTATTAACTAAGAGTAAATCCAATCTCTCTTTTTTCATAGGCCTGCTCCGTTAAGATAGGCGATTATTCTGTCAACTATTGTCTTATCATCTATTCCGATGCTTGCCTTAAGCACATCCACATTACCGTGCTCCACATACTCATCCGGAATTGCAACCCTGATTACATGAGCATCAATATTGTTGTCATATACATAATCAAGGACCTTCTCTCCATAACCGCCACTCTCCACATTTTCTTCCATAGTGACGAATAATCTGTGATTATGAGACAGCTTATCCAGAATATCCGTATCTATCGGCTTAACGAATCTGGCATTGATAAGCGAGCAGTTGTAGCCCTTTGACTTCAGAGTCTCATACACACTTACTGCAGTCTTAACCATACTTCCCACAGCAAGCAGAGCTATATCACTCTCTTCATATATGGTCTCACTGACTCCCGGTCTTACCGGCTCCCTGTATTCCTGCAGACCATCATAGGCTGTTCCCCTTGGGTATCTCACTGCAATCGGAGCATTGAAGTTCACGGCAAACTTCATCATATCAGACAGCTCCCACTTGTTCTTCGGAGCCATCACAGTCATATTCGGTATACTTGACAGATAAGACAGGTCGAAAATTCCCTGATGTGTCTCACCGTCAGAGCCTACAAGTCCGGCCCTGTCGATTGCAAATACCACGGGCAGTTTCTGAATACATACATCATGCAATATCTGGTCATAGGCTCTCTGCAGGAAGGATGAATATATAGCCACGATCGGAATCAGTCCACCTGTAGCCAGTCCTGCTGCGAAGGTAACCGCATGCTGCTCGGCAATACCTACATCAAAGAACCTGTCAGGATACACATTATGGAATCTCTTGAGTCCCGTTCCGTCCGGCATGGCGGCCGTAATCGCCACCACCTTCTCATTCCTTGCACCCAGCTTAACCATTACGGTCGAGAATACATCTGTATAGTTGGCCTTTTCCCTCTTGGTAGAGGGAATACCTGTATTGATATCGAAGGGCTCGGCTCCATGGAATCTCGACGGATGCTTCTCAGCAGGCTCATAGCCCTTACCCTTCTTGGTAATTACATGTACAATTACAGCCTTGTTAACCCTCTTAGCATCCTTTAGAACCTTGTTTAGCTCATTAAGGTTATGGCCGTCAACAGGTCCCAAATATGTAATACCCATATCCTCAAAGAACATTCCGGGTACCACCAGCTGCTTGATCACATTCTTGGTCTTTCTGACTGTATTGATGACCTTATGACCATTGGGTTTGTCAAGCATCTTGTAATACACCTTATCCCTAAGGTTGATATAATGGTTCGCCGTACGAATCTCATTGAGATACTTGCTAACGCCACCCACATTCTCCGAAATAGACATATTGTTGTCGTTAAGGATGATAATAAAGTTAGAGTTCATCCTTGACGCATTGTTCAGCGCCTCGTACGCCATTCCACCCGTTAGTGAACCGTCGCCTATTACGGCAACCACGGTTTCGTCAGTACCGTTAATTTCCCTTGCCTTCACCATACCGAGAGCTGCAGATATTGAGGTTGAGCTGTGGCCCGTATCAAAGCAGTCACAATCACTCTCACATCTTTTGGGAAAACCGCTCATCCCACCGTATTTTCTTAAGTTATCAAAACCGTCCCTTCTGCCGGTTAAAAGCTTGTGGGTATATGACTGGTGTCCTACATCCCATACAATCTTATCCTTCGGCAGATCCAGAGCCAGATGCAGAGCCATGGTTAACTCTACACAGCCTAAGTTCGACGCCAGATGTCCGCCTGTCAAGGATATCTTCTCAATCAAAAACTCCCTGATTTCCTTCGCCAGGTCATTAAGCTTATCTTTATCTATATTCTTAATATCATTAGGTTTATTTATCTTATCAAGTAACATCTTATTTCCTTCTGGTTATCATACTCTCAAGCAGTTCCTCAAGGAAGGGATTGTCTCCCGGAAGAGTATGCATAAGTGTAATTGCTTCCTCTGACAGCTTCTTAACCTCCGCCTTGCTCTCTTCAAGCCCGTGAAGCGTAACGTATGTCACCTTGTTGTTCCTCTCATCAGAACCGATTGGCTTGCCCAGTTCCTCGAAGGTAGCGGTAATATCCAGTATATCATCCATTATCTGGAAGGCAATTCCGACATTATAAGCAATCTTTTCAAGTGTCCTTATCGTTATGTCAGTGGCTCCGGCTAATATTCCGCCTATCATCATGGCAGCTTCAATTAGTGCTGCCGTCTTATTCTCGTGAATATAGAGCAGCATCTCCTCAGTTATCTCACTCCTGTCCATATCCTCAGCGTTGATGTCAGCACACTGACCGCCTATCATGCCATAGATTCCGCTCTTGTTAAACAGAACCCTTATAGCCTGACTGACCTTCTGCGGCTCCATACCCTCCACGTCGAAGGCTCTAAGCGCTACCTCCATCGCGTAGTTGAGCAAACCGTCACCCGCAAGCGTCGCCATACCCTCACCGAACATGACATGAGTGGTCTTACGTCCTCTCCTGTATTCATCATTGTCCATACATGGCAGGTCATCATGCACCAGTGAATAATTATGCACCATCTCAAGAGCAACAGCCAGGGGCCAAACCACATCGCCCTTACCGCCACAGAGCTTGAAGGTCTCCACCATAAGCATCGGCCGAATCCTCTTGCCGCCCGCCTGCATCGAATAATTCATCGCCTCAATAACCTTGCTCTGATACCCACTCTCCTCAGGCAGAAACTCCTTTATCTTCCCCTCAATCTCCTGCGCCCTAAGCGCCTGCTCTTCAACAAAGCTCATACACACCTCTTAATAATCATTCTCTCTATCCTGAAGGACGGACACACTGCCATCCTCTTCAAGCTTAAGTACATCCTTCTCGACCCTGTCAATCGTAAGATTACATTCCTTCACAAGCTTCAGTCCCTCTTCATACATGGCAAAAGTGCCCTCTAAGGATTCCTCTCCGCTCTCCATCTTCTCGATCAACTGACCTAATGCATCCATCATTTCATCCAGAGACTTACCCTCTGTATCATTAATTTCATTATTCTTTAATTCGGTCTTCTTATCACTCATATTCCGGCACCTGTCCTTACGCTTTCACACTGTCTTCTTACTTGATCAAACGATAATACAATAGCAGTCCGAATCTATCTTGATACCTCACTCACTTCAGTGACCACGGCATCAATCCGTCCGTCCTTAACATATATACTTACCTCATCTCCTGCCTTAACCTTATTTATGGATGAGATATTGACTCCATGACACTCCGTATAACTGTAGCCCTGACTGAGTTTATCAAGTGGAGACAGTCCGCTTAATCGGGCAGCCAGTATTCCAAGCCTTCCCGAATATTCCTCCAGTGCCCGTCTCATTACTATGCCAAGCTTATCTTCCATATACAGAAGTTCGGTTTTCGTGTTATTCAGTCTGTGTCTTGGAGAATTGACTGTTAGCGACTTGTAGTACGACTCCACCTTAAGCCTGCACACATCTATCTTGGACTGCATGAGATTAGTTAGTCTTGCAACATCACTGTCAAGCTCACGAATAAGGCTCCTCACATCCATCGTAGCAAGTGCTGCCGCAGCCGATGGTGTCTCAGCCCTTACATCCGCCACATAGTCAGCTATGGTCACATCAGTCTCATGTCCTACTGCAGATATTACCGGAATGGGGCTGTTAAATATTGCTCTTGCCACAATCTCTTCATTGAAGGCCCAGAGGTCTTCAATTGAGCCTCCGCCACGGCCTGCAATTATCACATCCACACCGTACTCGGCAAGTGCTTCAATTCCCGCCGCAATTGTTTCAGCAGCACCCTCGCCCTGAACCTTGGCAGGATATAACACAATCTGAATATATGGGTCTCTGTTCTTGGCTACACTGATAATATCTCTGATTGCAGCTCCCGTTTCGGCTGTGACCACACCCAGTGTCCGCACTTTTGCAGGAAGAGGACGCTTATACTCCTCAGCGAACAGACCCTCCTCCTCAAGGGCGCTCTTAAGGAGTCTGAACCTCTGATACAGATCTCCTATTCCGTCCTCGACAATGAGGTTGGCATAGAGCTGGTATTTGCCGTCTCTTTCATAGGTATCCACGCGGCCTGATACGACCACCTGCATTCCTTCCTTTAGAGAAAAAGATAAGCCTTTGCGACTGCCTGCGAACATAACGCAGGATATGGCGCTCTGCTTATCCTTCAGTGTAAAGTAGATATGTCCTGAAGCATGATACTTGCAATTGCTCACCTCTCCCTTGACGGAGACAGCGCCAAGCAGGTAATCCTGCGTGAACATATTCTTAATGTATGAATTTATCTGTGCAACTGTATATATTGAACCCGCCATATGCTCAACTAATTCTGCTCATCCTGTTTGTGCAGCTTGGCCAGAACTCCGTTGATGAATGAATATGACTGGTCCTGACCGAATTCCTTGGCAAGCTCTATTGCTTCATTTAGAGCTACAACCTCGGGAATGGTGTCGTCATATATCATCTCATATACGCCAAGTCTTAGTATGGTTAAGTCCACCTTGGACATTCTGTCGATGCTCCAACCCTTGGCATTACTGCTTATAAGCCCATCTATCTCATCAAGCTTATCCACCACTGCCTGATAATGCTCTTCAATATATTTGTCCTCTTCCTCAGTGGTCTCAATATCCGATGTGGTGAAGAACAGTTCCTTCTGCTCCTCCATCTCCACGCTGTCATTGAACTCTATCCTGAATAGGAGTTTGAATACCTGTTCGCGAAGCTTATGTCTACTCATTCTTCTTACCCTTAAGCATATCTACACCGGCAATACGGACATTCACATTGACAACCTCAAGACCTGTCATGTTCTCAATAGTGGTCTTAACTCTGTCCTGAACCTTGGCGCAGGTACTTGGAATATTGTGTCCGTAGTCCATTCTGAGCGACAGTTCTACCTTAACCTGACCATTGTCGATATCAACCTTAACGCCCTTGGTTAATGATCTGTATCCTACCTTGCTCATAAGCTCATTGCTGATATTGCCTGCCATGGCTGTAATACCGTCAACCTCGGTTGCTGCAAGGCCTGCGATAATAGCAACAACATCATTGGCAATCTGAACCGAACCTAATGTATCTCTATTAAGATTAACTGCGTTGTTATCCATATTTACCTCCAAATTAATGCACCTAATTATACCATATTATCACTGTAAAGCAAATACGAGCTTGCGTCTGTCTTCCTCAAGCTGATAGCGGATTTCCTTAGTGTTCACCAGGTCGAATATCTTCTGATTGTCCACAAGGTCATTCACTGTGGCCTTAAAAACCATATCGTCCGCGCACTTTACTACCAATGCCTGTCTGCCCAGTGCTCTCTGTCCGTCAGCCATAGCCTTAACCGCATTGAAATCATAGCCTGTAAGATAGAGACCTTCCCTTACGTAATAGTTGTCTCTAATCGATGTGGCCAAAGGCATGGCTACCACAGCCTCTGATGTATGAGTATGGCTCAATTCAGATAATGGTACCAGAAGATAATCATAATTTATCTCCGGCAAAAATGATACATTGCTTCCGTCCGGATTTGTATAGGAACTGTCTCCCCAGGTCGGGTCAACATAGTACCACTCACCGTCTGCCATGCATACATTCCATGCATGTCTCTCACCGCCGATAACCACTCCGTTATCCAGCGTACAGGGTATACCCAGGTCGTTAAGCAGCCACTGGAAGGTCTTTGCATAACCCTGACACACCGAGCTGTGATTCAGAAGTACGGATATCACATTCTGATTATCGGGTGAATTGAGGTTGTATTCCGTATTTTTTATTATGGTCTCATAGATGTATTTTATCTTGTCATAATCGCTTGCCGCAGGGTAGACATTTTTAAGGATGTCATTCTTGGCTTCTACAAGCCTGGGTTCAATCTCAGTCTTCGCGCTTTTGCTGTAAGTATAGCTTCCCGTGAAGGCTATTCTCTTAACGACATTGCCCTGACTGTACTTGGTGCAGCGGTAGCCGTTAACATAGAATATCTCGGGATGGTCAGCAAGGACCGCATTGAATATCTTGTCAATCAGCTTCTCATCCATAGTCGGCATGGTTGCACCCTCATCATATCCTACTATGGCTTTGAAGATTACATCATAGACCTTACGCTCATTCTCAGAGAGCTGGTTGTAATAATAAGAATTCTTATTATGTGTTACGACATCGGTTTCTCCCGACTCAGATGCATCGACCTCGGATTCAGAGTCTCCATCCTCGGCCTCAGCTTCTTCCTCCATCTCCTCACTCCACTCTTCCTCTGTGGTCTCAACTATGTTCTCCACATAGGCAGAGGCATTCTCAATAGGAGCCAGATCCGGAGTTACAATAGGAGCATCCTTCGGAACCTCATTGTTAATCAGGCTCTCCACATCCTCCAAGTTCACCGTATCGTCTACGTTGACGCCCATATAGGCCGCGTATCCAATTACACCTATGAGTATACCGACAGATACACCCAGAATTGCAAGCAATTTCTTCATAAATTACATATTACCGAATTCAGACAGTTCAAGCCCCGGATTTCTGTCAAGCACCATACCCACACTCCAGGCATTGATGAACAACAGAAGCGGATTCTCTTTTAAATCCACAATCTTCTTCATGTCAGAGGTTCCCGATATCTTGTCAAGCGGTGTATCGCTGCTGACCACCCACCTGATGTGCTCGTAGGGAAGCGGCTCTAACTTAATCTCTACATTATATTCGCTCTCAAGTCTGTACTTTAGTACATCAAACTGAAGCACACCGACCACGCCTACGATTATCTCCTCAAGTCCGCTGTTGAACTCCTTGAATATCTGAATGGCTCCCTCCTGGGCTATCTGGTTGACACCCTTGACGAACTGCTTACGCTTCATGGTATCAATCTGTCTTACTCTTGCGAAGTGCTCAGGCGCGAAGGTCGGAATACCTTCATACATTATATCATCCTTTGGTGCGCAGATGGTATCTCCGATCGAGAATATGCCCGGATCGAATACACCGATGATATCTCCCGCATAGGCTTCGTCCAGAATGGTTCTTGAGTCTGCCATTATCTGCTGGGGCTGGCTGAGTCTGAGATTCCTGTTGCCCTGCACATGCTTGTATTCCCTGTCTGCCTCGAACTTGCCGCTGCAGATTCTCATGAAGGCTATTCTGTCTCTGTGAGCCTTGTTCATGTTTGCCTGAATCTTGAATACGAAGGCTGAGAAATCATTCTCCACGGGATCCACTATCTCTCCCTTTGAACGTCTGGGAAGAGGAGTCGTTGTCATCTCTAAGAAATAATTTAAGAATATCTCAACTCCGAAGTTGGTGAGAGCCGAACCGAAGAAAACGGGTGTGAGCTTACCTCTCTGTACTTCTTCAAGATCGTATTCCGCACTCGCACCGTCTAAAAGCTCTATCTCATCACTTAAGATATCGAATCTTTCCTCACCTATAGCCTCAATACATGCATCCCTGTCTGAAAGAGGGATAGTCTTGGATTCACCCTCCTTGGTACCCTTCTGGGTATCGGAATAGGTGATGATACATTCCTTCTGTCTGTCATATACACCCTTGAAGCCCTTACCGCAGCCGAGAGGCCAGTTCACGGGGCAGGTGGCAATACCGAGTTCCTTCTCTATCTCATCTAAGAGTTCGAAGGTATCATTGGCATCCCTGTCAAGCTTGTTGATGAAGGTGAAGATAGGTATTCCTCTCATACCGCAAACCTTAAAGAGTTTTCTGGTCTGAGCCTCCACACCCTTGCTTGCATCGATCACCATGACTGCACTGTCGGCAGCCATAAGCGTTCTGTAGGTATCCTCCGAGAAGTCCTGATGACCCGGTGTATCCAGAATGTTGATGCACTTACCGTTATATTTGAACTGAAGAACCGATGAGGTAACCGAGATACCTCTCTCCTTCTCTATTTCCATCCAGTCCGACACTGCATGCTTGGCTGTCGCCTTACCTTTAACGGAGCCTGCCGTGTTGATGGCTCCGCCATAGAGCAGGAATTTCTCAGTCAGAGTGGTTTTACCGGCATCAGGGTGAGATATGATGGCGAAGGTTCGCCTCTTGTTGATTTCGTCTTGATAATTTCCCATATTTTCCTCTAAAAAAGCCCGGATATTGCTATCCGGGCTTGTAACTTTAAGATTACTGCTGAGCTACATCCTTCATAGAGAAGCTGATTCTGCCCATCTTGTCCTTGCCAAGGCATACAACCGTAACAGTATCGCCAAGTGTAAGAACATCCTCAACGTGGTTGATTCTCTCCTTACAGATCTTAGAGATATGAACCATACCCTCCTTGCCCGGTGCGAACTCTACGAATGCACCGAACTCCTTGATGCTTACAACCTTGCCCTTGAAGATCTGACCCTGCTCGAAGTCTGTGGTGATGATCTTAATCATCTCAACTGCCTCATCCATCTTGTCAGCCTCAGTACCGCATACAGATACATTACCGTCGTCTGTGATATCAATCTTAACACCTGTACGGGCAATAATCTCGTTGATTGTCTTACCTCTCTGACCAACAACATCACCGATCTTCTCCGGATCGATCTGGAGGCTGATGATCTTAGGTGCGAATTCGCCAACCTCAGGTCTCGGCTCACTGATAGCCTTCTTCATACAGTTGTCCATGATGAAGAGTCTGGCCTCACGACATCTTGCGATAGCGCCCTCAACGATAGGACGTGTAAGACCGTGAATCTTGATATCCATCTGGATTGCAGTGATACCCTCTGTTGTACCTGTTACCTTGAAGTCCATGTCTCCGAAGAAGTCCTCAAGACCCTGGATATCTGTAAGAAGTACGAAGTCATCATCTGTATCGCCTGTTACAAGACCACAGCTTATTCCTGCAACCATCTTCTTAATCGGAACACCTGCAGCCATGAGTGACATACATGATGCACAGGTTGAAGCCATTGATGTAGAACCGTTTGACTCGAAGGTCTCTGATACGGTTCTGATTGCATAAGGGAACTCCTCTTCGCTTGGAAGAACTGCAATAAGAGCTCTCTCAGCCAATGCACCGTGACCGATTTCTCTACGTCCGGGACCGCGGCTAACCTTGGTCTCACCTACCGAATATGCAGGGAAGTTGTACTGATGCATATATCTCTTGCAGGTCTCATTGCTGTCAAGACCATCAATCTTCTGCATTTCTGACAGAGGTGCAAGAGTTGTTACGTTACATATCTGTGTCTGTCCTCTTGTGAACATAGCAGAACCATGAACACGTGGGATGATATCAACCTCTGCTGCAAGAGGTCTGATCTCTGTAATCTGTCTTCCGTCAGGACGCTTGTGGTCCTTAAGAATCATCTTACGAACTGTCTTCTTCTGATACTGATATACAGCATCATCTACGAGAGCAAGCCACTCCTCGTTATCAGCAAAAGCCTCGCTTAACTTCTCCTTGATTACGCGGATATTCTCTTCTCTAACCTGCTTCTCATCTGTGAATACTGCCTCTTCCATCTCAAGCGGAGGAACGATTCTCTTAATCTCGTCCATAAGCTCCTCAGGAATAGCACAGCTTACATATTCATGCTTAGGCTTTCCGCACTCAGCAACCATCTTGTTGATGAAGGCGATAACCTCCTGGTTAACTGCGTGAGCCTTGTAGATGGCATCGATCATGGTCGCCTCAGGAATCTCATTGGCACCTGCCTCAATCATGATTACCTTTTCTGAAGTAGAAGCAACCGTAAGATTAAGGTCGCCCTTCTTCCACTGCTCCTGTGAAGGATTGATTATAAGCTCTCCGTCGATCATGCCGACCTGTGTGGTTGCACACGGACCGTCAAACGGAATATCTGAAATTGATGTTGCAATTGCTGCGCCAAGCATAGCCACGAGCTCAGGTCTGCACTCAGGATCCACTGACATAACCATGTTGTTAAGTGTTACGTCGTTTCTGTAATCCTTGGGGAAGAGAGGTCTCATGGGACGGTCGATTACACGGCTTGTAAGAACTGCATTCTCGCTAGCCTTACCCTCGCGCTTGTTGAAGCCTCCGGGAATCTTGCCCACTGCATACATCTTCTCTTCATACTCAACTGAGAGCGGGAAGAAATCAATGCCGTCTCTCGGCTTCTCTGAAGCTGTTGCTGTAGATAATACTGTTGTGTCACCATAGTGCATGAATGCACATCCGTTAGCCTGCTTACCGACTCTTCCAATATCAACTGAAAGTGTACGTCCGGCAAGCTCCATGGAAAATGTCTTGTACATATTGTTCTCCTTTTCCTTAGAATATATTTGTTTAGGTAGAAGAACCGAAACTACTGATGAAGGAACAACCTCATTTCTCATATTTATTCACTCATCAGTGGTCTCGCTTTTCTTCTACCACAGTTACCATAAAAAAAGCTGACATTTGTCAGCAGAAATATATCTCGCGAGAAGCGAACCACTTCCCGCGAGAACATCCTTTAATTATCTTCTGATTCCAAGCTTCTCGATTAAAGCTCTGTAACCCTCAAGGTCTGTCTTCATAAGGTAATCAAGAAGACCACGTCTCTGACCGATCATCTTGTACATACCACGTCTTGAATGGTGATCCTTGGGATTCTCCTTCAGATGCTCTGTGAGCTCTGCGATACGTGCTGAAAGGATAGCGATCTGAACCTCAGGTGAACCTGTGTCGCCGGGCTTTCTTCCATACTCGTTGATAATTGCTGTTTTCTTCTCTTTAGAAATCATTGTTTCTCTCCTTTATCTGATATTCACTACATACTTAGACAGGGTTGGAGTCTCCACAACCTAAGCATGAGCATACACATACTGTTGAATAATAACATAATCCGTCAATTAAATCAAGTCATTATTCTTCTTCGCTCTCCTTTATTGCAAAAGCGATATTGACTGCATGGTCTGCCACTCTTTCAAGACCGGATACGATATCACTGTATAGCATTCCGGCATCAGGAGTACACTCACCTCTTGTCAGTCTGTCTATATGAGCCTGCTGAAGCTCTCTCTCCAGATGATCTATCTCATCCTCAAGAACAGAGATTGCAGTCATATGTTCATATTTTCCTTCGGCGAACATCTCAATGGAATAACGGATTATTGTATTAACCTTATCCATCATCTTACCCATCTCAAACTGGGCTTCCTTGCTGAATGAGAGTTCCTTGACCTTTCTGGTCCTTGCATTGTCTGCCACATTGACAGCATGATCACCGATTCTCTCTATATCATTAACCACGTGGAACAGAGCACCGATGCTCTTCAAATCCTCTATAGGAAGATTGGTCTGGTTAATCTTAACTAAGTAGTTGGTTATCGCATGGTTTAGGAAGTTGATATTCTTCTCAACCTCATATACCTCATTGATATCCTCTTCATCCAGGGTAATAAGTCCGTTCATGGCACGATTCAGGTTCTCGCTTGCAAGATCACCCATTCGCTCAATTTCCTTAATAACCTCGACAACAGCTGTTGCGGGATTAAATACCACCTTATCACCGATATACTTAAGTGTATTGACCTCCCTGTAGCCAACCTTCTTATCCTCACCGGGTATAAGAAGGTAGGTCATCTTAACGATGAGTGATGAGAACGGGAAGAGTACAATAACCTGGAATATCTTAATCAACGTATGTGCATTAGCAACGAATCTTCCGTTATCGGCAGAGAAGCTCTGAATCATACTTATAACCGGTCCGCTTGCCACCTGCAGGATAACAAACAGGATAACAGTACCAATAATATTAAACAGCAGGTGAATAAGTGCTGCTCTCTTGGCATCCTTCTTACCTGAAAGTGATGCAATCATAGCCGATGCACATGCACCAATATTACAGCCTAAGATGATATACAGTACAATGTTAAGTTCAAGCAGTCCCTGATTGGCCATAAGCAGGATAATACTTACGGTAACAGAGGAGCTCTGGATTACACTGGTAACTGCAGTACCCAGAAGTACTGCCAGGAAGGGATTGTCAAGTCCCGCAAGAGCATTGACCACCTCCTGTGATTCCTTAAGCGAACTCATGGAAGAGCTCATGGTTGACAGACCCATAAAGAGGACACCGAAGCCCAGGATAATATCTCCTATCTTCTTGGCAGTCTCATTCTTAATGAAGCTTACCATGACAACACCGATAAGCACGAACAGCGGTGCTATCTTAGATAAATTGAACGATACCAGCTGTGAAGTTACTGTTGTACCGATATTGGCACCAAAGATTACTCCGGCTGCCTGATAGAGGTTCATAAGCCCCGAGTTAACGAAGCTGACTACCATTACGGTACAGGCACTTGATGACTGGATAATACCGGTAAACAGAATACCGACTATCATTCCCATGAACTTATTCTTGGTGAACAGTTCAAGAATATTACGAAGCTTGGCGCCTGCAGCTTTCTCGATTCCCTCACTCATGAGGTTCATACCAAACAGGAACAGACCTAAGCCTCCTGCGAGTCCAAGTAATACAGTTGAATTCATCCCTCTATCCTTCCCAGCATTCTGTCAGCCACGTCCGTGTGACCCTCTGCTATGGCATGTCTGATTCTGGTAGAGCTCACTATTTCCCCATCAACCCTAACCTTATTAATAATATCACAATCGAAGCCGAATTTCTTCGATAATTTTACAATTAGTTCCCTGTTTCCTCTGCCACCCTTACCGAAGGATATATCGCTCCCGGCAGCAATGTATTTCATATTCATCCCTTTTACGAGGATAAGCTCAACGAAATCAATAGGGTCAATGGCTGCATTGACAAGATTAAGCGGATATTCAATCACTATCTCAATACCCATCCTTTCAAACAATGCATACTTCTCCTCATCACTCAGAAGATTCTTAACACCTCTTCCCGTAAACAGTTCCTCAGGCGACGGATTAAACGTAAACACCGTAGGCGTCAACCCGTCCTTCTTCTTATCGATAATCATATTAAGCAGCTTCTTGTGCCCCAGATGCACTCCATCAAACTTACCTATGCATACCGCGGTCGGCTCCTCAATACGAAATTCTTCATCCCTTATTATCTGCATCTCATTCACTCAAAAACATCTTATGGACCTTATAGAGCCACGGCCTGTCCATCTCATACACTGCCAGGAAGTGACCGTCCGGATCATATATTCTGACCTTGGATATGTCTCCTTCTGTCAGATCTTGCGCGATATCGGCCTTCTTTATCATATTGCCGTTTCTAACAGCCTTTAACAGTTCGCCGTTAACGGTAACTCTTGCGTAGCTCATGAAGCAGTAGTCTACCGGGGTGATCATATCCTCCACCCTATCTTTAGCTGCCGCTTCCTCTACTTCCTTAAGTGTATATGCTCTTTCTATGGCAAAATCGCCCGACTTAGTGCGTACCAGACTCGTCATTACAGCTCCGCAACTGAGTTTATCACCGATGTCCGCACATAAGCTCCTGATATAAGTTCCCTTGGAGCATTCCACCTTTATTTTAATATCCGGAAGGCTCATATCAAGTATCTTAATATCAAATATCTCAATGCTTCTCTTTTGCCGCTCTATCTCAATCCCTTCCCTTGCAAGCTCATAGAGCTTGCGTCCGTTAACCTTGATTGCGGAATACATTGGCGGAGTTTGAAGCATCGGTCCTATGAATGACAGTATCGCTTCTCTTACCTCCCCCTCGCTAA
>SAMEA3663248__coassemble_363_pt1 | contig 16717 bp, 14 predicted proteins | sample SAMEA3663248__metabat2_high_PE_009 | metagenome-assembled genome bin SAMEA3663248 (sample SAMEA3663248) | pig gut metagenome | biome: pig gut; feature: pig-associated habitat; material: faeces | place: China | collected 2013 | reverse complement strand
ATATATTATTTCAAAAAATAAAGGTCCTTTCGGACCTTTATTTTTTATGCTATAAAAGATAATTATATTTGGCTTTATAATAATATTACTAAGTTGATACTACTTAACAACTCTTACCCTGAATACTCCGTCAACTGCAGCTAACTGCTCCTTGATTTCGTCAGTAATCTTAGTCTCAACGTCGAACATTGATACAGCAACATCCTTCCTGCTCTTGTTAGACATGTCTGAGATATTGATTCCGTTATCACCGAATACCCTGGTAAAGCTTGCGATCATGTTGGGCTCATTCTTATGGAATACGGCAACTCTGCCGACCTTCTCACAGACTCCCATATCAATTGCAGGGAAGTTAACGGAATTGCGGATATTACCGTTCTCAAGATAATCTCTCATCTCCTTAACTGCCATAATTGCACAATTATCCTCGCTCTCCTCTGTTGAGGCTCCAAGGTGAGGAATAACGATACAGCCTTCCTTACCTGCTGTTGTAGGATTTGGGAAGTCAGATACATACTTTCTGATCTTGCCTGCCTTGATACCCTCAAGGATCGCCTTCTCATCACAGAGAACATCTCTTGCGAAGTTAAGGATTACAACGCCCTGCTTCATCTTGTCAATAGCCTCGGCATTGATCGTATTCTTAGTTGAATCCATAAGAGGAACATGGATTGTTATGAAATCACAATTAGTGAAGATATCATCAAGATTGGTTACATGCTTGATATCCCTGCTAAGGCTCCATGCAGCATCTACGGAAATATAAGGGTCATATCCGTATACTTCCATTCCCATATGCTTAGCAGCATTAGCTACTCTGATACCGATTGCACCAAGTCCGATAATACCCAGCTTCTTGCCCATGATCTCAGTTCCGGCGAAATTCTTCTTCTCCTTCTCTGCTGTCTTGGCAATATTCTCATCATCCTTATTAGCCTTTACCCAGTCAATACCGCCTGTGATATCACGACATGCTAAGAGCATACCTGCAAATACAAGCTCCTTAACACCATTGGCATTGGCACCCGGGGTATTGAATACTACAACACCCTTCTCAGCCATCTTATCAAGAGGGATGTTGTTAACACCCGCACCGGCTCTTGCTACACAGAGAAGCTTCTCAGGTATCTCTAAATCATGCATTGCTGCAGATCTTACGAGTACACCCTCAGCCTCATCATAGTTATCAGTCTTAATATATCTGTTATCAAATCCGTCAAGGCCCACCTGTGCTATAGGATTCAGACAATGATACTTATACATTACGCATTCTCCTTCTCAAACTTCTTCATAAATTCTACAAGTGCCTCTACGCCCTCAATAGGCATAGCATTGTAGATACTTGCTCTCATACCGCCAACTGTTCTGTGACCCTTGAGATTCTCAAAGCCTGCAGCCTTAGCTTCAGCCACAAACTTAGCATCAAGCTCTGCATCTCCTGTTACAAAAGGAACATTCATAAGAGATCTGTCTTCCTTAACGACTGTTCCCTTGAAGAGCTTGCTCTCATCCAGATAATCATAGAGAATCTTAGCCTTCTTCTCATTGAGTTCCTTCATAGCCTCAAGTCCACCCATCTTCTTGAGCCACTTGAATACCTTGCCACAGATATAGATGGTGTAGCATGGAGGCGTATTGTAAAGCGAATCATTGTCAGCCTGAGTCTTCCACTTAAGCATGGTAGGTGTTCCGGGAAGTACATCATCACTTATAAGGTCTTCTCTGATAATTGCAATTACACAACCTGCAGGACCTACATTCTTCTGAACACCACCATAGATTACTCCGTACTTGGTTACATCCACAGGCTCAGATAAGAAGCAGCTGCTCACGTCAGATACAAGAATCTTGCCCTTTGTATCAGGTAAGGTCTTATACTTTGTACCGTAAATTGTATTATTCTCACAGATGTATACATAATCCATATCATCTGTAATAGGAAGATCACTGCAGTCGGGAATATAGCTGAAGGTCTTGTCAGCACTTGATGCAAGCTCTACGGCCTCACCGTATATCTTAGCCTCCTGATATGCCTTCTTAGCCCACTGGCCTGTGATAATATATCCTGCCTTCTTGTTCTTCATCATATTCATGGGTACTTCAGCAAAGAACTGACTTGCACCACCCTGAAGGAATAACACCTTATAATTATCGGGAATATTCATAAGATCTCTCAGATCCTGCTCAGCTTCCTTGATAATGGTGTCATATACTTTGGATCGATGGCTCATCTCCATAACGGACATTCCGGATCCCTTATAATCCATCATTTCTGCTGCAGCTTCTTTTAATACTTCTTCAGGTAAAACTGCCGGACCTGCGGAAAAGTTATAAACTCTTGCCATCTTCTTACTCCTTCTTAAATAAAATATGTATCATTGTATACAATTCGTATACATATATAACGCTTTACATTTTACGACCATATGAACAATAAATCAATCCTTGATTCTTGTTTTGTCATATGAGTATACAATCACAGGAGTACCGACCTCTATCATATCATAGAGCTTCGATACATTCTCCTTAGGTGTGTTCACACATCCGTGGGAACCGTTATGAAGGTATATATCTCCTCCAAACTCATTCCTCCAGCTGGCATCATGTACTCCGTAATGATTATAGAATGCTATCCAGTAGTTCACGAAGCTCCTATAGGTCTCACCAACCAGTGTCCTGTTCCTCTGCATGAAATATACACTGTAGACTCCCTGAGGAGTATCATATCCGTATGCATGATTGCCTGTTACCACATCCGAATCAAGAACAAGAGCACCATTCTCATAATAATACAGATGCTGTTCATCTAAGCTTACCTCAAGATAGTTATCACCGATCACGCCACTTCCCTTGCTCTTACCCTTCATCTCAAGTGTCTTCTTATAGGGTTGCTTAGTGCCGCCGGTAAGATATTCATATAATTCCATTGACTCTGTATCAATATCCACCGTACTTCCGAAGTTACCACCCTTGATATGAACCTTAGAGCCGTCATGTGTCGTAAAAATATGATTCTTATAAGTATTATAAGGACCAAGTATGGAATTAAGTCCTTCTTTTACGGATTCCTCGCTAAATACAAGCTTACCACTGTCATCAAGCATCGGATATCCTCTGTTATCAAGCTCTAACATTGATATAAGTTCAGATTTACTAAGTCTGGGAAGACTAATCTTGGTTGAATTATTGTCAAGCCAGTATGTAATCTTTACATCCTCAAGTGCCTTCAGTGCTTTATCAATATCTATAAGCTGTTGCTCATACCCGGTATATACAGGCTTTTCCACATATCCGTCTTCGATACTGATACTTAATTCTCCGCGACCTAACGCCTCACGAACATATGGATATACCCTGCCCGGGTCAATCTGATATGGCTTATTATTTTCAAGCACATATCCATCCTTGTCAGTAAGTGTTAAGGAAACCCCAAACGGTGCCCCCTGTCTGTCAAGTCTGAGAGCATCAAATTCCTGTTTTAGCTTATCCTCATCAAAATGGATATCAGGTTCGACCTCATACATTGCAGGACCCGTAATGAATCTCTCCACCCATAATACATTACTCTGCGAATTCAAAATAATATCGAGTTTATCTGTATAGTCAACGGAAAGATCAATACTCTCTGCAGCTATGGAATGCTTCTCATCTCCAATACTGATATTAACAGTATCTCCAATTCCCGCATCCTTACATAACAGCTCATTACAGGCTGCCACATCAAGTCCTGTGCAATACTTGTTATTTATATATGTATTGTATGGGAATACCCCTCTGTACATATACGCAATCACAAGAAATACGGATACTGAAAGAAGAATCAATATTAATAATATAATACTTAATACCTTAGCAGATTTTCTCACTGTTTTTCCTTAAGATCCTTTTCATCAAATACTTCTGAAATAGGTGCACCGGCAGGTACCATCGGGAATACACTGTCATCCTTCTCGATCAGCACGTTAAGAACTACCGGCTTCTTGAGTTCTATCGCTTTTCTAAGGGCAGGCTCCACATCCTCAACCTTATCAACCAGTATAGCCTCACAGCCAAGTCCTTCAGCAACCTTGCAAAAGTCTACATTGTCATCCAAAACCGTCTGTGAATATCTCTTTCCATAGAAAAGTGTCTGCCACTGACGAACCATTCCGAGAACATGGTTATTGATAATAACCTGAACTATGGGAATATTGTATCTCGAAGCCGTAGCTAACTCCTGCATATTCATTCTGAAGCAGCCGTCACCTGCAATATTAATACATATCTTATCCGGATTACCAACCTGTGCACCTAAGCAGGCACCAAGTCCGTAGCCCATGGTTCCAAGACCGCCGCTTGATAAGAAGGTACGGGGCTTATTGTACTTATAGTACTGGGCAGCCCACATCTGATGCTGACCTACATCAGTAGTAATAATTGCATCGCCCTCGGTTACCTTATCTATCATCTCAATCACATAAGGACAGGTAAGCTTGCTTCTGTCATAATCAAGCGGATACTTCTCCTTAAGTTCTTCTATTCTGTTCATCCACTCCGGATGGCTCTGCTTCTCAAGCTTGTCTAATACTTCACCTAAGGAATCCTTGATATTGCCTACAACTGACTTGGTAGTCTTAATATTCTTATCAATCTCGGCTGCATCAATGTCAAAGTGAACAATCTTAGCCTTCTTGCAGAACTTGGATGCATTACCAATCACTCGGTCAGAGAATCGGGCACCGAGAGCTACAAGTAGGTCACACTCTGTAGCACCGAGATTAGATGCCTTGGTTCCATGCATACCGATCATGCCGGTATATCTGTTGTCCCTTCCGTCGAAGGCTCCCTTACCCATGAGTGAATCACATACGGGCGCATCAATAATATCAGCAAGTTTTCTTACCTCTTCACTTGCTCCCGATGCAATAACTCCACCGCCTACATAAAGCATAGGCTTCTTGGCAGCTTTCATTAAGGCAACAACATCATCGATATCCTTCTCTGTATATGGATTCTTATAGATAACCGCAGCAGGCTTCTCAGGTGTATATTCGCACATGGCTGCAGTTACATCCTTGGTAATATCAACAATTACAGGTCCCGGTCTTCCGCTTCTTGCAATATTGAAGGCTTTTCTTATGGTCTTAGCCAAATCATTAACATCCTTAACGATAAAACCATGCTTTGTTACAGGCATAAGAACACCCACAATATCAACCTCCTGGAAGGAGTCCTTACCAAGAGCCGGAAGTGTAACATTTGCAGTAATTGCTACAACAGGAATGCTGTCCATATATGCTGTTGCAATTCCTGTTACAAGATTGGTTGCACCCGGACCTGAGGTCGCCATACATACTCCGACCTTACCGGTACTTCTGGCATAGCCGTCTGCAGCATGACTTGCTCCCTGCTCATGACTGGTAAGGATATGATTTATCTCCGGATGCTTGTATAATGCATCATAAATATTAAGGATCGTGCCTCCCGGATAACCAAAGACCGTATCAACGCCCTGTTCCTTCAGACACTCTACTACTATCTCCGAACCTGTTAACTGCATATTTCCTCCAAAATTGTATAATTAGATATTCTACTGTAAATCCTTGGGTAATTCAAGCACAGCACCCCTGTTACCGCTTGTAACCAGACTTCTGTATCTCTTCAGGTAACCCTTAAGCTCACCGGGATCCTTCGGAGTCCACTTTGCCTTTCTTGAAGCCAGTTCCTCATCGGATACTCTTACATTGATTGTATTTGCGGGGATATCAATATCAATAATATCACCTTCTTCAACAAGTGCAATCGGTCCGCCTACAGCTGCCTCAGGCGAAACATGTCCAATGGATGCACCTCTGCTGGCTCCTGAGAATCTGCCGTCCGTAATAAGTGCTACAGATGAACCAAGTCCCATACCTGCAATGGCTGAGGTAGGATTGAGCATCTCTCTCATACCGGGGCCTCCCTTAGGTCCCTCATATCTGATAACAACTACATCACCGGCTACAATCTTACCGCCCTTAATTGCATCAATTGCGTCCTCCTCACAGTCAAACACCCTTGCAGGACCGGAATGAACCAGCATCTCGGGTACAACAGCGGAACGCTTAACAACACAGGTGTCCGGAGCAATGTTTCCCTTAAGAACAGCAATTCCTCCAACCTCTGAATAAGGATTGTCAATTGTTCTTATAACCTCGGGATTGGTGTTGACCGCAGTCTCTATGTTCTCAGCTACAGTCTTACCTGTACATGTAATAAGATCTGTATAAAGAAGATTCTTCTTGGTTAATTCCTTCATAACTGCATATACACCGCCTGCCTCGTTAAGATCCTCCATATAGGTCGGTCCGGCAGGAGCCAGATGACAGAGGTTAGGTGTTCTTGCACTCATTTCATTGGCAATACTCAAATCAAGCTCAATTCCGCACTCATGTGCAATAGCAGGAAGATGAAGCATAGAATTGGTAGAGCAGCCAAGTGCCATATCAACTGTAAGAGCATTGAGGAAGGCTTCCTTAGTCATGATATCTCTTGGCTTAATATCCTTCTTCACAAGCTCCATAATCTTCATTCCCGCATGCTTTGCAAGTCTTATTCTCTCACTGTATACAGCAGGAATTGTTCCGTTTCCGCCCAGTCCCATACCTATTGCCTCTGTAAGACAGTTCATGGAATTAGCTGTATACATTCCGGAGCAGGAACCACAGGTAGGACATGCCTTACACTCATATTCATACAATTTCTCTTCTGTAATCTTACCTGCAGCCTCAGCACCAACAGCCTCAAAAAGTGAGCTTAATGAAGTCTTATGTCCGTCAACATGTCCTGCAAGCATGGGACCGCCCGATACGAATATAGTCGGAACATTAACTCTTGCAGCAGCCATAAGTAATCCCGGTACATTCTTGTCACAGTTTGGAATACATACCATTCCGTCAAATCTGTGAGCTTCCATCATACACTCTGTGCTGTCTGCAATAAGGTCTCTGGTAACCAGAGAATACTTCATTCCCACATGTCCCATTGCGATACCGTCACATACGGCAATTGCCGGGAACATAACCGGTGTACCGCCTGCCATTGCGATTCCAAGCTTTACGGCTTCTGTTATCTTATCCAGGTTCATATGACCGGGTACAATCTCATTATATGAGCTTACAACCGCAATAAGCGGCTTATCAAGTTCTTCCTTTGTATATCCCAGTGCGTTATACAGTGACCTTCCGGGCGACTGTCTCTTACCACATTTTGCTTCATCACTTCTCATTGTTATTTCCTCCGTGTATCCTAGATTCTCTCTGCTACAAGGTCGCCCATCTTAGAACAGCTGACCTTCTCCATTCCGTCTGACATAATATCTACAGTTCTGTAGCCGGCATCCAATACCTCATTGATAGCCTTCTCAATCTCTTCTGCTTCCTCATGCAGATCGAAGCTGTACTTAAGCATCATGGCTGCACTTAGAATTGTTGCAAGAGGATTGGCTATATTCATACCGGCAATATCGGGTGCCGAACCATGGCTTGGCTCATATAAGCCGAACTTACTGTCATTCATGCTGGCTGATGCAAGCATTCCGATCGAACCCGTTACCATGCTGGCTTCATCTGACAGAATATCTCCAAACATATTCTCTGTAAGGATTACATCAAACTGAGCAGGGTCCTTAACAAGCTGCATCGCACAGTTATCAACAAGCATATGCTCAAGTGTTACCTCCGGATAATCCGCACTTACCTCCTCGGCCACCTTTCTCCAGAGTCTTGAGGAATCAAGTACATTGGCCTTATCCACGCTTGTGACCTTTTTATTCCTTACCTTAGCTATCTCGAAGGCCTTTATGGCAATTCTTCTAATCTCACTTTCACAATAGCTGAGCGTATCGGTTGCCTTAAGTTCACCATTTTCTGTGACGGTACATCTGTCTCCGAAGTACAGACCGCCTGTAAGCTCTCTCATAATCATAATATTAAAGCCTTTAGCCGATATCTCTTCCTTAAGAGGACATGCTCCTCTAAGCTGTGGATACAGTACGGCAGGTCTTAGGTTGGCGAACAGATTAAGACTCTTTCTAAGTTTAAGAAGTCCTGCCTCGGGTCTGAGTGAGGGCTCAAGCTTATACCATGGAGAGGTCTGTGTATTACCTCCGATGGAAGCCATAAGCACCGCATCGCTTTTCTTACATATATCTATGGTCTCATCCGTAAGCGGAACACCGTTAACATCAATGGAAGCACCACCCATAAGTACATCCGTATAGACAATTTCATGCCCGAATTTCTCACCAATCTTATCAAGTACCTTCTTGGCCTCAGCCATAATCTCGGGACCTATTCCGTCACCGCCAATACATGCAATATTCAGTCTCATAATATCTCCATTTCGCTATAAAATTAGGCGTAAGCAAACGCTTACGCCTAATTTTAACATACATATAGGTATTTATTAAATATATATCTATTATATATTCTATAACCCTGGGTTATGCTTCGGGCTTCTCAACCTGAGCAATCGCGGTCTTCTGCATAGGGATACGGCAATTCTTATTGTTACCGAACTCAACGATAACCGTATCATCCTGCATATCAATTACTGTTCCGTAGAAGCCTGAGGTTGTCAGTACATAATCACCTACCTCAAGTGAGTTCATCAAAGCCTGCTGTTTCTTCTGCTCGTTCTTCTGAGGACGGATCATAAAGAAATACATGATAGCACCGAAGATGAGTACATATACAACAAGTACAATACCTGAATTAAGTCCGCCTGTAGCTGTAGCATCTAATAATAACATAAACATTCTCCTTTTCAACATAGTGCACTTCCACTATTTTACTCTATGATTGCCTTTGTGGCAATAATAATCTGTTCAGGATAATACTATACATTACCCGACTCAAAATCACTAATGAATTTTTTCTTAAATCCTGCAAAACAGCCCTCGTCAAGAGCTCCTCTTATCTCCTCCATCATATGATTGTAGAAGTAAAGATTATGAAGGACACACAGTCTCATTGCCAGCATCTCACCTGCTATCATCAGATGTCTGATATAGGCTCTCGAATAATTCCTGCAGGCCGGACACTGACATCCCTCTTCAATAGGTCTGTCATCACAGGCATACTTAGCATTCTTGATATTCAGTCTGCCCTTATGTGTATACAATGCTCCGTGACGGGCATTCCTTGAGGGATATACACAGTCAAAGAAGTCGACACCACGATCCACCGCTTCAACAATATTGACAGGAGTACCCACACCCATGAGGTAGGTAGGCTTATCCTTAGGCAGGAAAGGCACAGTCGAGTCAAGTATTCGATACATCTCTTCGTGAGTCTCACCCACTGCAAGTCCGCCAACAGCATATCCGTCCAGTTCAAGTTCTGATATAACCTTGGCATGCTCAATTCTTATATCATCGTATACGGCTCCCTGATTGATACCGAAGAGCAACTGGTCCTTATTTACAGTATCCTCTAAGGCATTCAGTCTCTTAAGCTCCGAAGCGCATCTGTTTAGCCATCTTGTGGTTCTGTCTACCGAAGGCTGTACATAGCTTCTCTCTGCTTTCGCAGGCGGACATTCATCAAATGCCATCGCAATGGTAGAACCCAGGTGTGACTGAATCCTCATGCTTTCTTCCGGCCCCATGAAGATGATTCTGCCGTCAACATGACTGTGGAAGGTAACACCTTCCTCCTTGATCTTCCTTAACCCCGCAAGCGAGAATACCTGAAATCCGCCCGAATCGGTAAGTACCGGTCTGTCCCAGTTCATAAACTTATGTATTCCGCCAAGCTTATGTATCAGTTCATCTCCCGGTCTTACATGAAGATGATATGTATTGGATAATTCTATCTGACATCCGATTTCCTTAAGGTCTAATGTGGATACGGCGCCCTTAATGGCGGCCGCAGTTCCCACATTCATAAATACCGGTGTCTGTACAGTGCCGTGAACAGTCTTAAATTCCGCTCTTTTGGCTCTGCCTTCCATTTTAATAATCTTATATTCAGCCATTATAATTTCTCAATAAACTCTTCTAATGTTATTTTTTCCTCATAGATAATCTCAGCTGCTTCCCTGCCGACATATCTGTAATGCCAGGGCTCATAGATAATACCGGTAATATCCTCTTTTCCCTTGGGATATCTCAAAATAAAGCCAAACTTATATGCATTATTCATAAGCCACTGTCCGGCATCTGTCTCACCGAACTTCTCATCCAATGTCTGATGAGAAGTACTTACGATATCCAGTGACAATCCGATTTCATGCTCACTTGCACCCGGCACTGTCACTACCGATGAAGCCTCCCTATAGGCATCTATGAATGATTTGCCCGTATTGAGGTACTGCTTCATTTTCTTCTTAAACAGGTATTCCTGCCTGTTGAGATCTCTGTAGGGTGAGCATACCTTAAGATAGATTCCTTCTTCATTGGCAGCATTAATCATATCATTTAGCGGCTCTATGATTCTCTCATCACACTTCATATTGCCCGAAATGCTGCCTAAAGTATATGAATAGTCTTCAGGTATTGGATGCTGTTTGTTCACAAGCAACAGATTCCATGCACTCTTATCAAAGGAAGAATAATCCTTATTTTTGGAAATCGTTGAATTCGACTTACCTGCCTTGGAAACCGGAGTAATCTGCGCAACCATATCGACAGACTGAACGACCTCATCTGCACCATCTTCACCTAAAGCCTCACTATCTGCAGCAGCCATTTCTTTCGAAACAAACGAAGAGCTCTCGGTAGATGTAAGCTTCGCCCAGAGTCCTGAATACACAACAGTAATGCCTATAACACCTACTGCGATCAAGGATGCACCTGCTATGATACAGTTCTTCAATATTTTATTTTTTGCAATTATATGACAAACAGAATAAAAGTACGCCAAAGCCATCGCTATGCAGAAGCACAGCCTATTCTTCTCAGAGAATTTCCTTAGCTTCTTTATCCTGTCTTTGTAATTAATATCAGACACTAATTTTACCGTGGCAATTTATGAAAAATAATACAATTGGGCTTATCAACCTTAATTTCCTTCTGATTCATTACGATGAGCCCTTTTTCGGTATCAACGCTGAAGAAGGTCATGGTGTTGGACTCATGATTAAGGCTTACTAAGTGTTTGTTATCCGGGAAAAGCGCTACGTCCTTAGGATAATCCCCACTCACCGGAAGGCAGAAAAGCTTACTCAGTTCTCCGCTGTTATCATCAATCTTAAACATTACAACACTGTTATCTCCAGCATTGGATGACAACAGATACCGGTAATCATTGGAAAGTGACAGAGCCGAAGCTGCAGAGCCCGATGCATGATATTCATTAAGCGTACATATCTGCTGGATTCTCTCAAACTCCGGATTGCCGTTGTTGTCAGAATAATCATAGACATCAATGGTATTACCAAGTTCATGTACAATGTACATGAATCTGCCCGACTTAGAGAACTTGATATGTCTGGGTGCTGATTCCTGGTCCGAATGAATGATATCAACCAGTTTAAGCTTACCCGTAGTATGATTAACCTCATATACGTCCGTATAATCCATTCCAAGGTCTGCAGCACACAGATACTTATTGTCTCTGGTCATCTTCACACAGCTGACATGGGGACGGAAGCTTCGCTCAGCCATATTGCCCCAGCCCTTATGGAATATCTCATCTGTGATACCGCCAAAGGTTCCGTCATTCTCAAGTCTAAGAACCGTTATCTTACCGTCATGATATCCCGCCACAAACAGCAGTTTGTCATTATAGTCAGTAGATAAATAACAGCCTCTCATACCATTGATGGATGCTTTTCCCAAGAAGTCCAATGTTCCGTCATCTAAAATCTTATATCCCTCTACACCAAAGTCAGTGATTGAATAAAGATATTTCCTGTTATGCGTAATGGTTACATAGCTTGAGTTGGTAATCTGAACCTTGTCCTTCTCGGTAAGCTTACCCTGCTCAAGGTCAACATCATATACTCTGATTCCATAATCATCTCCGTAAGTATATGTAGATACATATGCAACATACTTATCACTCATAACCGGCCTCCTGTTAATCCTTGTTAAATATCGAACTCATGTCAAAGCATCTGACATTTGTCCACATACGATTTATGCGTGAATTGGCTTCATCAGGGAAGCACTCCATAACGACGCATCTGTTCATTACATCAAGTGTTGGATACTGCGCATACAGCTGTCTGGAAAGCTGATCCTCATAGGTATATAATATTCCTTCAGTTCCCGTAAAGAAGTAACTGATATCATAAGGACAAGCTTCATCCATATCCTCTTCATCAACACCATAAGTCCAGTCCACATACTGGAACATGGTATCATCCTCACCACCTGAAATAACTGATGTATATCCAATATAATACATGTTTCTAACGGCATTGTCAGGTCTTGACAGGAAATTTACAAAGCTTTCCGCCGCATGCTCTTTACGAGAATCCTCACTGATACCGCTCTCAAGCATTACCCAGCCGTCAAACCACAGATTGGAACCTTCCTTAGGTACCGAGTAGGCAAGCTCCACTCCGTCCTCGTCAGCCTGATCCATCGTATATACGGCATCTCCCGACCACTGTTCATTGGCTACTACCTTGCCCGTAACAAGGTCAGCCTTACCGCTGTCAGTCTCGAAGCTGTATGCATTGTCCTTGCAGTCTGTCAGTATCTCCTGAACCGCATCCACTGTCTCTGCATCTGTCCTGTTTAAAACCTCGCTCAGAGCCTCGTGATAATCGGGTCTTACAATAAAGTCAGCATCCGTAATCTCATCATAACAGTTCATGGCAATTGCTGCAAAGTATGCATCCCTTACCGAATCCTTAATTGTCACTCTTTTATAATAATCCTTATTGACCAGCAGATCCCAGCCTGATGCTTCCTCAGCGCTTACCTCCATAGGATTATATACAAATCCGAGTGTACCCCACATATATCCCGCAGCGTAGGTATCCAGGCTCTCACCCTCAATGTTAAGTTCCTTAAACACATCTCTGATATAGGGAGACAAACCTCTCACATAATAATTATTCTCATTGGAAGTATCCTTGAATTCCTCGGAATACGGCACAACCATACCCTCACGGATCATCTTCATTATCATATATTCCGAAGGACATACGAGATCATAGACGTCACCTATAGTAATCTGGTTGTACAGTTCCTCGTTGGTACCGAAGGTGGAATACTCCACGATTACCTTTTGCCCATAGGTCTCATAATACCACTCCTCGAAATCATCCACCATTGAATTGATTCCGATAATGTCCCCGTTATCAAGGTCAATCAGTTCATCCTCAGCCCAGTCCCCCTCATCGATATACTCTTCCCAGTTAGACACTCTGAGAACTATCGCATCACTCTCTTCCTCCTTGCCACAACCGCTTAATGGCAAAAGCGTAAGAACTAAGCTTACAGCAACGATCAGATTGAGGAATTTATTTAATCTTTTCATATTCTTTCCTCCTCTGAGTCGACTTTATTAAGATTCATAATCACAACAGCAATAACAACGATAGCAAATATTATCGCAGAAAGTGCCCAGAGGGCGGTTTTTATTTGTGTCTGAGAACCTCTGGTTGCATTAACTACATAGGTTGAGATTGTATCAAAGGTCGCAGGCTTCGTATAGGTTGCAATGAAGTAGTCATCAAGCGACAGTGTTATGGCTGTCATGAAGCCACTCAGAATTCCCGGAAAAATGTGGGGAATCACAACTTTGATCATAGCCTTAACCGGAGTTGCTCCAAGGTCAAGTGCTGCCTCAAATAATGCAGGGTCCATACTCTTTAGTCTCGGCATTACAGACAGGTATACAAAGGGAGCACAGAGTGCGGTCTGTGCCACAACAAGCGGCACAAAGGTAGACTTGTCTATACCAAAGATCACTATGGTCAATATGCAGACGGAGAATCCTGTCACTACATCCGCATTGGCGATTGGAATATCGTTGGCAAGCTCTACGAACAATCTGGTACCTCTCTTGGAATAGAAGGAGCCTATGGCACCGAGGCTTCCAAGAATTGTTGATAACAGACCTACCCCGAGCGCAAGCACAACCGTACCGCCCATCATGGACAGCAGGGCGGGCTCTGTAAACAAGGTCACATAATTATCAAGCGAAAAGCCTCTGACCGAGCCTATCATCGTAGAGGATGTGAAGCTATAGAAGGTCAGAATAAGTATAGGCAGGTAAAGGAAGGCAAGAACGAGAAATACTACTAAATGCTGAATACTCTTTTTCATATTAATCTACGCCTCCTTTTCCTTAGTGAATCTGTCGGCAAGTATGGTGAACATACCAATCATCATAAGCAGAATTGCAGAAATGAGCGAACCGTTATTCCAGTCATAAGAGCTGAAATAGCTTCCGATTAAGCTACCCATGATATAGGTGCTGTTATAAACCATATCCAACACAACGTAATTGGTCATCGCAGGCAGGAATACCATGGTTACACCGCTGATAATTCCGGGTATAGACAGAGGCAGCAGAATATGAATGAATATCTGAGCCCTGTTGGCACCAAGATCTGCGCCTGCTTCAAGCATGCTGTTATCGAGTTTGGTCAGCGAATTGAACAACGGCATGATCATGAACGGCAGGAAATCATACACCATACAGATTATGGTGTTTATAAACGGATACAGGGCAAGATTGCCCTCAATAAGAGTCAGAATCTCCTTAAGCGCAGTAATCCTGAGTGTAAAGTTTATCCACATCGGAAGCACGAATACCATAAGAAAGGCATGCTTCCTCGCATATGCACCCTTGGCCAGAATAAGCGCCACGGGATATGCCATGCACAGACAGATAATGGTTACTATAACTGCAATAACCAAACTGTAGATCAAAGTTCCCAGTGTTCTGGGATTTGCAAAGAAACCGATGAAGTTAGCCAGTGAAATATGACCCTCGGCATCTGTAAATCCGTAATAAACCACCACCAGAAGGGGTAGAATTACAAACAAAAGCAGAAACAGCATATAAGGAACTGCGAGCTGTTTTCTGTTAAAAATCGCGTTTTTCAATGTATTATCTCCCCTTAAAGAACAGTAATATTGAGGCTATCCTCGGGAATTACAACTCCGACATAGTCTCCCTGGTTCCACAGATCAGCATCATCAACAACATAGTCCTCTTCCGACTCACTTCTGACAGTATAGCTGTAGTGGTCACCAATATAGTGGAATGAAATGATGTTACCGCAGATATCTCCCGCTTTGGCATCATCGGTAAGTGTTGCTGCGCTCGGCTCAAAGTTAACGATAACCTTGGTATCGGGCTTGTTTATAACATCAAGAACAGACTCATCATCACCTGTTCTTTCACCGACGTGAATCCTGTCTCTGGCCACTCTTCTGTCCATATCAGCAAACTTAACCCGAACAAGACCTGCATCATTAATGCCGTTAATTGTTCCGGGATAATGGTTGATGCTGGTATCATAGGGAATAATATGTATCATGTCGGGATCGATATTTAAGCATATCTCGCTTCCCGGCTCATAATAATCAAAGCAGTGAACCTCCATCTCATACTGTCCGCACTGAACGAACATGATATAGAAGGTACCCTTGAAATCACAGCTGAGCACCTCTCCTTTGAGCTGGCCGCCCTCCTTAACTATATCAATATCCTCGGGACGGATAACTGCGTCAATCTTAATATCCTTCTCAAGGTCATCCACACAGTCAAATGTGGTGCCTGCAAAGCTTGCCTTAAGCTTGCCGCTCATAACACCGTTGAAGATATTACTCTCACCGATAAAATCGGCAACAAACACGTTGGCAGGCTCATTGTATATATCCTCAGGAGTGCCGACCTGCTGAATCTCACCGTCCGCAATAACGACAATCTTATCAGACATGGTCAGTGCCTCTTCCTGGTCATGGGTAACGAAAATAAAGGTAATACCCAGAGTCTTATGCATCTGCTTAAGCTCAAGCTGCATTTCCTTACGCATCTTATAATCAAGCGCACTTAAGCTCTCATCAAGCAGAAGCACCTTGGGTCTGTTGACAATCGCTCTTGCAATTGCGATTCTCTGCTGCTGACCACCCGAAAGAGTAGCTATACTTCTCTTCTCGAAGCCCTCAAGGTCTACAAGCTCCAGTGCATCCTTCACAAGCTTATCTGTCTCCTCCTTGCTGACCTTGCGCATCTTCAGTCCGAATGCAACATTATCATATACATTCAGATGCGGAAAAAGTGCATACTTCTGAAATACCGTATTAATCGGTCTTTCATTGGGTGGAAGCAGGGTAATATCGCTTCCGTCAAGCAGAATCTCTCCCTCCGTCGGCTTGTCAAATCCGCCAATCATCCTTAGGATAGTGGTTTTACCGCATCCTGAAGGGCCTAAAAGTGTTACAAATTCGCCTTCCATAATCTTAAGGCTTACGTCCTCGATAACATTGGTCTTGCCATCGAAGGACTTCCTCACATTTTTAAGTTCGATCAGTGTCTTTCTGTTTTCCAATTCTTTATTTTCTCCTCACTCATAAAAATACGCAACAATTTAATATATAACATCAAACCCCGATTTATACAATGATTTTTATATGAGTTTTACAAAATTATATTGCCAAAAAACATGTGTTTTTCTATACTGAATTTAATATGATTAATGGAGGTATTACAATGGCAGGTAAACAGGAACCCAGCGAAAGCATGACAGTGGAAATCGAACTTGAGAACGGTGAGGTTGTAATGTG
>SAMEA3663248__coassemble_358_pt1 | contig 17067 bp, 17 predicted proteins | sample SAMEA3663248__metabat2_high_PE_009 | metagenome-assembled genome bin SAMEA3663248 (sample SAMEA3663248) | pig gut metagenome | biome: pig gut; feature: pig-associated habitat; material: faeces | place: China | collected 2013 | reverse complement strand
TCAGAGTAAAGGTAACAGAGAGGAAGTAGGGGATAGAATTTTGGCAGAAGATATTGTTCTTAAGAGGACTTTACCTAACAGCATAGAGGCAGAACAGGCAGTAATCGGTTCGATTTTTATAGATGAAGAGGCTATTAATGTTGCATCAGAGATCATCACTCCCGCTGACTTCTTCAACAAGCAGTACGGGATTATCTACGGTGTCATGCTGGAGCTCTATCATGACAAGAAGAAAATCGATTATCTGACAGTTGCTGACAGGCTAAGAAGCAAGGAAGTGCCGGAGGATATGATCAACATCGAGTATCTGGTTAAGATCGTTCAGATGGTACCGACCTCGTCTAATATCAAGTATTATGCGGAGATTGTCTCATCCAAGGCTACGCTTAGGCGACTGATCAGGATGAGCGGCGATATTGAGAATACCTGCTACGAGGATAAGGAGCCTCTCGAGAAGATTCTGGAGGACACAGAGAAGAAACTCTATGAGGTTGTGCTTAAGCGCAATTCAGAGGAGTTCGAGCCCATCGGTGTGGCAGTAAACAGAACGATAGATGGTATTGAGGCGGCCTACAAGGCAGGCGGCAGCATAACCGGTATTCCATCGGGCTTCATTGACTTAGACTATATGACCTCAGGTTTTCACGGTTCAGAGCTTATCCTTATTGCGGCAAGACCCGCAATGGGTAAAACTGCTTTCGTACTGAATATAGCCCAAAATATGGCCTTTAAGCAGGGCAAGAACGTGGCGATCTTCTCGCTCGAGATGGGTAAAGAGCAGCTGCTTCAGAGATTATTCGCATTGGAAGGTAATATTGAAGCGGGTCATCTTAGAAATGGTAGACTGGATGAGGATGAGTGGTTCAAGCTGACAGAGGCTGCGGATACCATTGCAGATTCCAATCTGGTTATTGATGACAGTGGTGATATCAATGTCCAGAGCTTGAGAAGCAAGTGCAGGAAGTATAAGATGGAGCACGGACTGGATGTTATCATTATTGACTACCTTCAGCTTATGAGCGGCGGCGGCAGGAATGAGAGCAGACAGCAGGAGATATCTGAGATTTCAAGATCGCTTAAGCTGCTGGCAAGAGAGCTTAACATCCCTGTAATTGCCTTGTCACAGCTGTCTCGAGGTGTTGAGTCAAGACCTGACAAGAGACCTATGATGAGTGACCTCCGTGAATCGGGTGCGATAGAGCAGGATGCCGATGTTGTAATGTTCATCTACAGGGATGACTATTATAACAAGGATACAGAAAAGAAGAATATATCGGAGATTATTATCGGTAAGCAGAGGTCCGGTCCTGTCGGAACCATTGAACTTGCCTGGCTTCCTGAGTATACCAAGTTCGGTAATCTCGAGAAGAGAAGAAATAATCAGTAAAATAAAAAACCCCGGATCACTCCGGGGTTTTTATTAAAAGGTTCAGATTATTCTGAGATAGCGCCTACAGGGCACTGTCCTGCACATGAACCACAAGAGATGCACTTGTCTGCATCGATATCGAACTTGCCATCACCCATTGAGATAGCGCCTACAGGACACTGTCCCTCACATGAGCCACAAGCGATACACTGATCACTGATTGTATATGCCATGTTAATACCTCCTTATATTGGTCCTTGGACCATTACGTTACCATTGTTATTCTAATACATTTGATGTTGTTTAACAAGCGTTATTTCTAAACATCAGCTTAAATAATTATTATTTCTTAGAATCATCCATTCTGCGTCTCTTAACGCCTTCCATGATCACCTGTCTCTTCTCCAGAGCCTTGCCCTTATCCATGGGTGGAACATCCTTGAGGACATAATCAATACCAAGATTCTCATACTTGGGCTTAGCCATGTCGTGATACGGCAGAACCTCAAGACCCTTAAGTGTATGGAGTCCGCCGATGAAGTATCCAAGCTTGTCAAGATATACATCATCATCCGTTATTCCGGGAACTACGACGTGACGAATCCAGATATCAATGCCCTTGTCTGATAGAAGATTGGCAAAAGCTAATATTCCGTCATTGGGCTGGCTTGTCAGATCCTTGTGCTTCTCAGGGTCGATATGCTTGATATCAAGCATGACCAGATCTGTTAACTCAAGTACCTTATCAAGTTTGGCATTATATGCCTCATTACCGGGCTTATAGGTGATACCTGAGGTATCGATACAGGTATGAATGTTATTTTCCTTGGCAAGAGTGAAAAGCTCAAGAAGGAAGTCAATCTGAAGTAGAGGCTCACCGCCTGTAACGGTTATTCCGCCACCCTTATAGAAGCCTTCATTTCTCTTATATTGTTCAATGATATATGAAGCCTCCATCTCTTCACCGGCATTAACCGGCCAGGTATCCGGATTGTGGCAGTACTTGCATCTCATGGGACAGCCCTGGAAGAATACTACATATCTTACTCCGGGTCCGTCTACCGTACCGAAGCTCTGTAATGAATGAATACGTCCTTTCATACAATTCTCCTTGTTAATATAAGGTATTTAGTGAAGAAAGAGCCAGTGAAAACACTGGCTCTTTGATTACATATTAGTGTTTCTGTCGTACAAGAATTACATAGCCTGATGGAATGTACGAGAGATAACATCTGCCTGCTGTTCAGGTGTAAGCTTAACGAAGTTAACAGCGTAACCTGATACACGGATTGTTAACTGAGGATAGTTCTCAGGATGAGCCTGTGCATCCAGAAGAGTATCTCTGTTAAGTACGTTTACGTTAAGGTGATGTCCGCCCTTTGTAGCGTATCCATCAAGTAAGTTAACCAGGTTATCAACCTGGGTTGAAGATGTAGCCATTTCTTTGTCCTCCTTAATTAATGTTTGTTATTTGTAATCATCAAGTCCCTGATGAAGTGTAGGAACGCTACATGCAAGAGGTGTACGAGAACAATCTGTACATCCCATTGTTTCCACTTCCTTGACCTCATCTGAAGAGTCATCCGAATATACATTCACATGACCTACACCCTTGCTCATTCCTGAGTCAAGCTGCTTAACCAGATCGTTAATCATGTCTGCTTCATTCATTGGTATCGTCCCCTTTCTTGTAAAATTTATTTCCAAGGGGTCTTCACAGACCCCTCAGCAAACTTTAGTTATCGGCCTTACAATTACTTGTTAAGGTCAAGCTCGATATCGCCTGAAACAACCTTCATGTCCTTACCAAGAGCGTCAGGAATGATTGTGAAGGTGTTAGAGATACCATCCTGTGAGTACTCAAATGGAAGCTTAGATACTGATGAAAGTGAAGCTACAGCACCATGAGTATCACGTCCGTGCATCGGGTTAGCACCGGGAGCGAAAGGCTGTCCCTTCTTACGTCCGTCAGGTGTGTTACCTGTTGCCTTACCGTATGTTACGTTAGATGTAATAGTAAGAACTGACATTGTAGGGAAGCTGTCTCTGTATGTATGATGACGTCTGAGCATCTTCATGAATGTCTCAACGAGGTCATGAGCGATCTTGTCAGCTCTGTCATCATCGTTACCATACTTAGGGAAGTCACCTGTTGTCTCGAAGTCAACGATGATACCATCCTCATCTCTGATAGGCTTAACTGTTGCATACTTGATTGCACAAAGTGAATCAGTTACAACTGAAAGACCTGCGAAACCTGTTGCAAAGTAACGATATACATCTCTGTCATGAAGAGCCATCTGAGCTCTCTCATAGCAGTACTTGTCATGCATGTAGTGGATGATGTTAAGAGTATTAACATATACACCTGCTAACCACTCCATCATGTCTGTGTACTTGTCCATTACATCATCGTAATCAAGTACATCACCTGTTACAGGACGATACTTAGGACCAACCTGCTTCTTGGTAACTTCATCAACACCACCGTTAAGTGCGTAAAGAAGGCACTTAGCAAGGTTTGCTCTAGCTCCGAAGAACTGCATCTGCTTACCGATAACCATTGAAGATACGCAGCAAGCGATACCGTAATCATCACCATGAGTAACTCTCATGAGGTCATCGTTCTCATACTGAACTGATGATGTCTGGATAGAAATCTTAGCACAATACTTCTTGAATGCCTCAGGAAGTCTTGTAGACCAGAGAACTGTAAGGTTAGGCTCGGGAGCTGCACCAAGGTTCTCAAGTGTATGTAAGTAACGGAATGACATCTTTGTTACCATGTGACGTCCGTCGATACCAACACCGCCGATTGACTCTGTAACCCAAACCGGATCACCGGCGAAAATCTGGTTGTACTCAGGAGTACGAGCGAACTTAACGCAACGAAGCTTCATGATGAAGTGATCGATGAACTCCTGGATCTGTTCCTCTGTGAATGTACCGTTCTTAAGGTCTCTCTCAGCGTAGCAGTCAATGAATGTAGATGTACGTCCAAGTGACATTGCTGCACCGTTCTGCTCCTTAACTGCTGAAAGGTATCCGAAGTATGTAGCCTGGATAGCTTCCTGAACGTTGGTAGCAGGCTTAGAAATATCACAGCCGTAAGAAGCTGCCATTTCCTTCATCTGCTTAAGAGCAATGAGCTGCTCTGAAAGCTCTTCACGAAGACGGATAACGTCATCTGTCATAACGAAGCCTGTTGACTCCTTCTGAGCTTCCTTATCCTCGATAAGTCTGTCAATACCGTAAAGAGCGACTCTTCTGTAGTCACCGATGATACGTCCACGTCCGTATGCATCAGGAAGACCTGTGATAACGTGTGATGAACGACAAGCTCTCATCTCAGGTGTGTAAGCATCGAAACATCCTGCGTTATGTGTCTTGCGATGTGTTGAGAAAAACTCACTGATTTCAGGATCTACTGTATATCCGTTATCAGCACAAGCCTTCTCTGCCATTCTGATACCGCCGTATGGCTGCATAGAACGCTTGAATGGCTTATCTGTCTGGAAACCAACAATTGTCTCCTTGCTCTTGTCAAGGTAACCGGGACCATGAGATACGATAGTAGATACAACCTTTGTATCCATATCAAGCACACCGCCTGCCTCACGCTCCTTCTTGGTTAAATCCATAACCATTGCCCAAAGGTCCTTTGTGTTCTGTGTAGGTCCTGCGAGGAAAGACTCATCTCCGTCATATGGAGTGTAGTTCTTCTGGATGAAATCACGTACGTTGATCTCATCTTCCCACTTGCCGCCTACAAAACCGTTCCATTCTGGTCTCATTGCTAATGCCTCCTATAAAATGTTAATAGTTACATAAAGTATATGTACATGTACTTCGTGATTACATTATAGATTGCGTAAATAGGGCAGTCAAGAAATAAGAATGTACTTTTTTGAGTACATATATTATACTATTAGAAGTTATTGAACACGGGCACAATATGTAGTTATTGATGCACTAGATATAGGAGGTTATTATGAAGATTACTAAAGATATGACAATCGGTGAGATTTTGAGTGCCAATCCCGAAGTTGCACCTGTACTCATGGAAGCGGGAATGCATTGCCTCGGCTGTCCTTCAGCTCAGGGAGAGAGCCTGGCAGAGGCTGCCTTCGTTCACGGTATGGACATCGATGCACTTATGGCTAAGATTGAAGCACTCTAAGATAGTTTTGATAAGCAAATACTGTATATGAAAACAGCTCCGACAAGATTCGGAGCTGTTTTACATTAATATTAAGTTAAAGCTGAGCCAGCTTTCCTATCGCATCCGAATCGATGATGATATCGAGATGCTCGTCAAAGTGACGCTTGTGCATATTGGAAAGTCCGGTAATATATCCATACTCTGATAAAATGTTGCAGGCACGGTTGAAGGTCTGACGATTGTCCTTCATGCCGAGGAAGAGGTATAAGCGCTCTTCGCTGTTATCCTTATAGAGGATGCTCTCACCATCGTAGAATTCAGCCACAACCTTGGCCGGAGTCACAATCTCGTGGATTGAATCAAACATAAAGGTCTTGCATATCGGCTGTTTGTTCTCGTTCTTTGCCTGCTTGGCCTCATGATTGTCCTTAATCTCCTGAACGGATAATTCAATGTTGCCGCCGTTCTTCTCAAGGATGTCCTCAGCCTCCTTGCGGATGCGACCGATAAGCTCCTTCACGGCATCGCTTACCTGAGTACTGTTCTCCGCATCCTCCATGGAATCATACACATCGAGGTTGTCGTCGCCTGTGTGGTCAAGCACCTCCGTATCTGCGACTGCACTTTTCACATCGTCAAGCACCGACGGTGCAAACCTTGAGAATCTTGTATCGATCTCCTCGGGATCCTCAACCTTCGTAATAATAAGTACAATGCTGTCACCGTTAATCGGAACGGCCTCTATCATAAGCGGGATATTCTCTGCCTCGAAGCCAAGCTTTAAGCTTGCCATCTGCATCATATCCCTAAACAGCTGCTTAGCCTTCTCGGTTCCGTATGCAAGCTCCGATAACTGGAGCTGTCTTGCAGCCAGATCCGCCTTGGTCAGAGTACAGCGAATCTGATAATCATTTAATTTTTCTATTTTCAATTCTCTGTCCTCCTTAGGATAATTTCACAAACGTGTCTGTAAAATATGACTTGTTGTGATAAAAGTATTTTATCAATTTTTGCAACCTAGTCAAGGCTAATAGCCATATGTGGGCGCTTTTTAAGAAATTTTTTATAAAAACACTTGCAATTGAGATTCTCCCGCTTTATAATTTTTGCCAAGAGATGATCAGACAATCAGTGCCGAGAGGAGGCTTGTTTGATCAGACAAACGCCGTTGGCCAAGGCGTATTCACAGAGTCACATAATTCATATGTGATTTTTCCATTTTTATTTTATATGATGATAAGAATTTACATAACGGGTATTTTATGCATAAATAGCCGAAAGTAAACTACAATTGTTTTTTCTTTTATCATCTGCTTTTTTCCAACAAAATATTCCATAGATTTGTTATTCGTATATGCGGATGCAGATTATTCAAAGATATATTTCGACAAAAATGTCTGAGAGAATTTTTACGGAAAGAAAACCGCACAGTCTGAGCATCTCCCAATTATTCTGTTTTCTTATATCGTGGCAACTATTAACTTATTATTTTTTGTCAATTCAACTCGCGTCAGGAAAAGATGAAGGATAATGGTAAATAGTAATTGTAAACTTTTATTTTTTCCAAAAAATTATTATCACGAATCAATTAAATCAAAAAATGTAACAGAAATTAGTATGTGCATGCTTTATCTCCGTAAAGGAGTCATGCTACAAAACTATTATTCAAGGCAAAGAAACCCTTAGATGGCTTGAATATAATCTAATGACGATATGAGAAAAAACTGATATAATAGGGCAATCGGCTATGACTGGAGGATATGATGAAGAAGAAAATGATTCCGGTAATCGTTGCGGTTGCCCTAATTATACTTATTGTTTGTATCGCAGGCGGTAAGAGCCTGTTTGAAAGATTCGCATACAGCAAGGAATACAGAGACCTTAATTCATATTTTGACATAACTAATGCATCCGATGTGGCGATTGATATGAACCATGAAATAATCGACACTAAGGCTAAGATGTCAGAGGGCTCGGTTTATCTGGATTATTCTTCCGTATGCAGTCTTCTTAATTCAAGATTCTACGTGGATGAGCATGAGAGCCTGCTTATCATGACTACATCAACTGATGTAATAAAGCATACAATCGGAACGAACAGCTACATCATGGGCGGCGAGGAGAAGAGCATGGAAGCACCGGTTACAATGACAAACGGTGACACGCTCTACATCAATCTCGACTATGTGAAGCTCTTCACCAATCTCTCATACGAGGTCTTTCATGACCCGGAGAGAATAGTTCTTAGAACTTCCTGGGGCAACATTAAGCTTGCCACCATCAAGAAAAATACCGCCGTCAGATACCAGGGCGGATACAAGAGCGATATCCTACGAGATCTTGAGAAGGAAGAGGTTGTCACTATCCTCGAGGAGATGGAGGACTGGGATAAGGTCGAGACCGCAGACGGTATTATCGGCTACGTGGAAAAGCGCTATCTTGCAGATATAACAGAGACTGAAGAGATTCCCGTAACTGACTATCAGGATGAATTCGTTGCCCAGACCAGGGATTACAAAATAAATATGTCATGGCATGCCATATATGCAACCTCCGGTAACGATACCTTCGATGAGGTGGTAAACGGTACCGGTACCATGAGCATCATCTGTCCGACCTGGTTTACATTAAGCGACAATGACGGCAATTACAGAAGCTTTGCTTCATCAGGTTATGTTGAGAAGGCTCATTCCCGTAATATGGAGGTATGGCCAACTGTAGACAATTTCAATATAGAAGGAATTAAGACCTATGAGGTTATGAGCTATACATCAAAGAGAGACAGACTTGTGAGCGCACTCATGTCTGAAGCCTTAAGCCTTGGCATAGACGGCTTCAATCTTGATTTTGAGCTCGTGCCCACAGAGGCGGTTCCCCACTACGTGCAGTTTATCAGGGAACTTTCGGTAGCCTGCAGAAGAGAAGGACTGGTGCTTTCGGTAGATAACTACCCTCCTCAGGGCGGAAGCAACTATAACTTAAGCGAGCAAGGTGTTTTCTGTGATTATGTTGTAATCATGGGTTATGATGAACACTGGGCAGGCTGCAATGAGGCCGGAAGCGTGGCATCCATCGGCTATGTAGAGGATGGCATAAGTCTGGTAATAGGACAGGGAGTGCCTGAGGATAAGATAATCAACGCAATTCCATTCTATACAAGATTATGGAAGACCAATAACGGAGAGGTTACTTCAGAGGCTCTGGATATGACTACAGCCGCAAACTTTATCAGCAACAATTCCGTTCCCGTAAGCTGGGATGAGGTGACATGCCAGAACTACGGAGAGAAGGAGATGAACGGTATCCTGTATCAGATGTGGCTTGAGGATGCACAGTCAATAGAAACCAAGCTTACCGTTATGAGTAAATATAATCTTGCCGGTGTCGCAAGCTGGAGACTGGGACATGAGGACAAATCCATCTGGTCAGTAATTGATGCGTACGTTAAGAGATAACAGCCACGGAGGAAACACGGATGAAGTGGACAAGAATAAGAATTAAGACAATAACAGATGCGGAAGATATTATTATCAGTGAACTCTATGATTACGGATTGGAGGGGGCCCAGATTGAGGATAAGATTCCGTTGTCGCCCCTTGAGAAGGAGCAGATGTTTGTGGACATACTGCCCGAGAGCGAGCCGGATGACGGTGTGGCTTACCTTAGCTTCTTCATCGAAGAGGGAACAGCCGATATCGAGGAGACTCTGAATAATGTAAGAACAGCCCTGGATGATATCAGGACTTATATGGAAATAGGTGAGGGAAGCATCACTGTAGATGAGACAGAAGACCTTGACTGGATCAATAACTGGAAGAAGTATTTCCATCAGTTCTATATTGACGACCTTCTCGTGATCCCTTCATGGGAAGAGGTTGAGGTGAAGGATAAAGACAAGATGATACTTCACATAGACCCGGGCACCGCCTTCGGAACAGGTATGCATGAGACAACCCAGCTGTGCATACGTCAGATGAAGAAGTATTTAACAAGTGATACGGAGCTTCTGGATATAGGAACCGGAAGCGGAATTCTTGCAATACTTGCCCTTATGTACGGAGCAAAGCATTGCGTAGGTACCGACCTTGATCCTTGTTCTGTAATGGCTGTTAAGGAGAATATGGAAGCAAACAATATTCCCCTTGATTCCTTCAGGATGATGATTGGTAATATTATTGATGATAAAGAAGTTATGGACAGCGTAGGCTATGAGTGTTATGACATAGTTATGGCCAATATCTTAGCGCCTGTTCTTATTGAGCTTGCGCCAATAGTTGTTAATCACATGAAAAAGGGCGGAGTATTCATTACCTCGGGTATAATCGAAGGTAAGGAGGATTCTGTATGCAAGGCAATGGAGGCAGCAGGCCTTAAGGTCGTTGAGGTTACCGCTCAGGGTGAGTGGCGTAATGTTACAGCAAGAAAGGATTGATAGGGATGTATCAGTTCTTCACCGAGCCTTCCAATATTCATGACAAGAGCGTCATAATAGAAGGCAGTGATGTAAATCACATAAAGAATGTACTCAGAATAAAGCCCGGAGAAGAAATATCCGTAAGTAACGGTATAGACGGGCGAGAATACCGCTGCGAGGTGGTAAGCTTAAGTGATGAGAGAGTCGAGTGCAAGCTTCGATTCATTAAGGAAGACAATGTTGAGCTTCCCAATAAGGTATACCTTTTTCAGGGTTATCCCAAGGGCGATAAGATGGAACTCATAGTTCAGAAATGTGTTGAACTGGGAGTATACGAAATCGTCCCTGTTTTTATGAAAAGAACTATTGTTAAGCTTGATGAGAAGAAGGCCGAGAACAGGGTTAAGCGACTGAACGGAATAGCTGAGGCAGCAGCCAAGCAGAGCAAGCGTGCAATTATCCCAAGGGTCAACCGAATCATGAGCTTCAGGGAAGCCATAGATTATGCAGAGGACCTGGACATCCTTCTGGTACCTTACGAATTGGCTGAAGATATGGAGCATACCAGACAGATACTTGGAAGTATTGAGAAGGGTAAATCGGTAGCTGTCTTTATAGGGCCTGAGGGAGGCATCGACGAAAGTGAAATTGATGCACTGAATTCGATTGGTGCCAATGTTATCACCTTAGGCAAACGAATACTCAGAACCGAAACAGCAGGCTTAGCTGTCCTAAGCTGGCTTACATATTTATTAGAGGAATAGAGATGGAATGTTATTTGGATAACTCAGCTACGACCAGGGCTTATCCTGAGGTGGCAGCGCTGGTTAGCGATATAATGCTTAACACCTACGGCAATCCGAGCAGCATGCATATGAAGGGCGTTGAGGCAGAGAGGATAGTAAATAAAGCAAGAGAAGACATTGCAGGTGTGCTCAAATGCAAGCCCAAGGAGATTCTCTTTACCTCAGGTGGAACAGAGTCGGACAACATGGCTCTTATCGGTACTGCAGAAGCCAATAAGCGAAGCGGAAGACATATAATCACGACTAAGGTTGAGCACCATGCCATCCTTGAAACCACGGAAGCCTTAAGCAAGCAGGGCTATGAGATAACCTATCTGCCGGTAGATTCCAAAGGTGTTATCTGTCTTGATGCCTTAAATAACGCATTAAGAGAAGACACTATACTGGTATCAATAATGCACACCAACAATGAGGTTGGAGCCGTCCAGCCCCTGGAGGAGGCAGGAAGGATAATTAAGAGCTATAATCCGAAGATTGTATTCCACACAGATGCGGTTCAGGGCTACGGCAAGTTCAGGATCATACCTAAGAACTTAAATATTGACCTCCTATCCGTCAGTGCGCACAAGATTCACGGACCTAAGGGGGTAGGTTTCCTGTATATTAAGGAGGGAACCAGGATCAAGCCCATAATATACGGAGGCGGACAGCAGAAGGGTATGCGCTCCGGAACAGAGAATGTACCGGGAATTGCCGGCATGGCACTGGCATCCAATATGTGCTACGCTAACCTGAGTGAAGATATGGAACGCCTGTATTCACTGCGCGAATATTTCATATCCGAAGCAACCAAGCTTACGGGTGTTACACTTAACGGCTCAGAGGGCAGAGATTGCGCCCCGCACATCATCTCCCTGTCTATAGAAGGAATCAGGGCAGAGGTACTCCTCCACGCCTTAGAGGACAAGGGGATCTATGTATCCTCAGGCTCGGCCTGCGCAAGCAACCGACCGTCCCTGTCAGGAACGCTTACTGCCATGGGCATAAACCGCAGCCTCTTAGACTCAACCCTGAGATTCAGCCTGTCGGTTCACACCACCCGTGACGAACTGGACTATACCCTGGATAATTTAGGAACAATTATTCCAATGTTAAGAAAATATACCCGACACTGAGGAGTTAAGATGAATAAGAATCTGTTTACATCGTTTTTGATCAAGTATGGAGAGATAGGAGTTAAGGGCAAGAACAGGTATCTGTTCGAGAACGCCCTGATGGCTCAGATAAGGTATGCACTGAAGAGAATCGAAGGAGAGTTCAGGGTGCACAAGGCTGAGGGAAGAGTCTATGTGGACGCGCTGTCGGAATTTGATTTCGATGAAGCGGTTGGAGCACTTAAGTGCGTGTTCGGAATAACCGGCATCTGCCCTATGATGTTTAGGGAGGATGAGGGCTTCGATAAGCTTAAGGAAGAGATAGTGGACTATGTGAGGAAGGTGCATCCGGACAGAGAGGGCAGGACTTTTAAGGTCAATGCCAAGAGAGCCAGAAAGTCATATCCGCTTGAAAGTATGGAGATCAATGCGCTGATTGGTGAACTGTTGCTTGAGGAATATCCCGAACTTAAGGTGGATGTGCATAATCCTGACATCATGCTCTATATTGAGATTAGAGAGAAGATATATATTTATTCGCAGATTATTCCGGGACCGGGAGGTATGCCTGTCGGAACCAATGGCAAGGCCATGCTTCTATTGTCGGGCGGAATAGATTCGCCGGTGGCAGGGTATATGATTGCCAAGAGAGGTGTTAAAATTGATGCGGTATACTTCCATGCACCGCCGTATACCTCGGAGAGAGCCAAGGAGAAGGTTATTGAGCTTGCAAGGGAGGTATCGGGATATTGCGGGCCTATTTATCTGCACGTGGTTAACTTTACTGATATCCAGCTGGCAATATACGAGAAGTGCCCCCATGATGAGCTTACAATCATTATGAGAAGATACATGATGAAGATAGCGGAGCATATAGCCAGGGAGACAGAGTGTCTGGGCCTTGTAACGGGTGAGAGTATCGGTCAGGTTGCCAGCCAGACCATGGCTTCACTGCTTGTGACCAATGAGGTGTGTACTCTGCCTGTATTCCGTCCCTGCATCGGTATGGACAAGCAGGAGATTATCACAATCTCAGAGAACATAGGTACCTACGAGACCTCGATTCTGCCTTATGAGGACTGCTGCACGATATTCGTTGCCAAGCATCCGGTGACCAAGCCGAACCTTGATATTATCAAGAGACATGAACACAACCTGGATGAGGTCATTGACGGACTCATGGAGGAAGCACTTAAGACCAAGGAACTCATTATCGTCCACAAATAAGAATTGTTACTCTGGAATCCATTCAGAGTCAGTAGGGGCGGTTTTACAAAAAATGCAATAAAAAATGCGCGGGCAAAGGCTCGCGCATTAATCAACTATTATTTTTGTTGCTGTAATTAGACCATGTAGGGCTTGAGAATCTCAAGTACAGCATCGAGGTTGTCCTCAGCATGGATGTTCAAGTCGATAGGCTTAGAAAGATCCAAACTGAAAATACCCATAATAGATTTAGCATCGATAACGTATCTGCCTGATACGAGATCAAAGTCATAATCAAACTTTGTGATGTCGTTAACAAAAGACTTTACCTTATCGATTGAGTTAAGAGAAATCTTTACTGTCTTCATATTAATACCTCCTTAACACTTTCATACCTTCGTTATAATAGTAAGGTCGTTAAGAATAAAAGTCAATAAATAAAAATCACAAAAAAATCGGAGAAAACTATGAGAACTGTAGCATTCCATAACCTTGGATGCAAGGTAAATTCATATGAAATAGAAGTTATGCAACAAAACTTCCAAAATAATGGCTATGAAATTGTGCCATTTGATACAAAAGCGGACATTTATGTTGTAAATACCTGCACGGTTACCAATATTGCAGACAGAAAATCCCGCCAGATGCTGCACAGGGCACGGAAGCTTAATCCGGATGCCGTCGTAGTTGCCACGGGCTGCTATGTCCAGACGAGTCCCGACAGGGCCATAGCCGATGATGCCATCGACATATGCATAGGCAACAACAGGAAAAACGCAATAATTGAGATAGTGGAGGAGCATTTAAGTAAGATAGAGGAGCAGAAACTTGCCGGTGATACCGACAGTGCCAATAAAGAAATAAAGACAGAGGACATAATAGATATAGGAAGTACTGACATAAGTGTGGGCTACGAGGATATGCTTCTGACCGATACCGCAGAGAGAGTCAGAGCCTATATTAAGATTCAGGACGGCTGCAACCAGTTCTGCTCATATTGTGCAATCCCGCTTGCCAGGGGCAGAGTCAGAAGCAGAAGACGGGAGAGTATCCTCGATGAGATTAAGGGGCTGACAGAGAAGGGGTTTAAGGAATTCGTGCTTACCGGAATTCACATAAGCTCCTATGGTATGGACTTCATAGATAAGAACAGTGAGGATTATCTGGGCAATAAGGATGTAAGAGACCTTGCCATGAAGAAGGAATACCTTCTTAATCTGATAAAAGAGGTTGCTGATATCGAGGGTGTGAAAAGAATAAGGCTGGGTTCACTGGAGCCAAGAATAATCACAGACAGATTCGCTTCTAAGCTGGCAGGAATTGAAAAGATATGTCCGCACTTCCACCTTAGCATGCAGAGCGGCTGTGATGAGACCTTAAAGAGAATGAACCGCCATTACACCTGTGAAGAGTATATGAGTAAGGTGGAAATCCTAAGACAGTACTTTGACAATCCGGCAATCACAACTGATGTAATAGTTGGCTTCCCGGGTGAGACTGAAGAGGAGTTTAACCGGACTGTCAAATTCATCAGGGAAGTGCAGTTCTATGAAACTCACATCTTTAAATATTCGCCAAGGAAGGGAACGGTTGCCGCAGGACTTCCCGGTCAGTTGACCGATAAGGTGAAGAGCGGGCGAAGCGATGTTCTTGAAGCAATTGACAGGCAGGCTCAGAGTAAGTACAGGGCACTTTTTGAAGGTAAGGCAAGCAGTATTCTTATAGAGGAAGAAAAGCAAATAGGAAACGACACCTATCTGGTCGGACATACCCCTAACTATATTATGGCAGCTGTATACAAGGATAGAGGTAGCGTTGGTAAGATTGTGCAGGGCAGGCTTAGCAGTATTAACGACAGTGAGATAATGCTGTTATCTTGAAAAGTGCATGGCTTTGGGGTAATATAAAGTCGGTGTTTTATATACAATTGCGATTATTCGCTTAACATATTGGAGGATTTATGCAGGAATTAGGCAATACTCAGTTCTTTAAGGTTGAGGCTGAGAAGGAGATTAGCGTTAAGAGTGTGATCAGGGCAGCATACGATGCCATGGTTGAGAAGGGATATAATCCGGTTAACCAGATAGTAGGCTATATTATGTCGGGAGACCCTACCTATATTACATCTCACAAGGGAGCCAGAAGTCTGATCATGAAGGTAGAGCGCGATGAGATAGTGGAGGAGCTCTTTAAGGACTATATCGTGAACAACGACTGGGAGAACCAGGCGTCAGTATGAGAATTCTGGGACTTGATTTTGGTACGAAGACCTGTGGTGTGGCAATAAGCGACCCGCTTGCGCTGACTGCTCAGGGACTTGAGATAATAAGGCGTGATAAGCCAAGTCATCTTCGCCATACCCTTCAGAGAATCGAAGAGATTATAGAGGAGTACGGTGTGGAGCTTGTGGTGCTCGGACTTCCGAAGAATATGAACGATACGGAGGGAGTGCGTGTGGAGGAGACAAGGGCCTTCGCAGAGAGCATTGAGAGAAGGACCGGTCTTGATGTTGAGTTTTGGGACGAGAGGCTGACTACGGTCGCGGCGGACCGTGCCATGATGGAAGCCGGTATCAGACGGGAAAACCGCAAGAACTACGTTGATATGATAGCCGCACAGCTTATTCTGCAGGGCTATCTGGATAAGAGACAGTATGATTTGTAATTCATGGAGCATGACATGAAGCTTGAAAAGATAACATTTTGCCCCGATGGGGACGAGGCTGTGGAATTCTTTGTTCTGGACAGCCAGAGATTGGCAGGTGTTAACTACCTGCTCGTAACTGATAGTGAAGTGGGAGACGGAGAGGCTCTCATCCTTAAGGATGTATCGGCAGACGCGGACTTGGAGGCCGTATACGAAATAGTGGAGGATGATGAGACTCTGGGAGCACTTGTCCCACTGTTTGAGGATTCATTGGAGGATATTGAACTTGAATAATAAGGAGGCTAAGCTTCGAATTATTCCGTTAGGTGGACTTGAACAGATCGGAATGAATATCACTGCCTTCGAATATGGGGACAGCATCATCGTGGTGGACTGTGGACTTAGCTTTCCGGACGATGATATGCTTGGAATTGACTTAGTCATTCCGGATGTAACATATCTTAATGAGAATATTGATAAAGTTGAAGCTTTTGTAATAACTCACGGTCATGAGGATCATATCGGAGCACTGCCATATGTGCTTCGAACAGTTAATGTGCCCATCTATGCCACAAGACTTACCATGGGACTTATCGAGAGGAAGCTTGAGGAGCATGATATCCTTGAGTCAGTGGAGCGACATGTTGTCAACTTCGAGGATAAAGTTAAGCTGGGCGCTTTTGAAGTAGAATTCATAAAGACAAACCACAGCATAGTGGATGCTGCGGCACTGGCAATATATTCACCGGCGGGAACCATCGTTCATACCGGTGATTTCAAGGTGGACTATACACCGGTATACGGGGATTCCATCAATCTGCAGAGATTCGCGGAGCTGGGACATCAGGGCGTGCTTGCGCTTATGTGTGACTCAACCAATGCGGAGCGACAGGGCTTTACCTTCTCTGAGAGAACGGTTGGCAAGACCATTGACGGCATATTCCAGGACAACGTGGACAGAAGGATTATTATTGCGACCTTTGCATCCAACGTTGACAGGGTTCAGCAGATAATCAATTCGGCATACAAATACGGAAGGAAGGTTGTGCTTGAGGGTCGCAGTATGGGCAATATTATTGAGACTGCCCAGAATCTAGGCTGCATCAATATCCCCGACAACACACTGATCCCGATAGACCTGCTTAAGGATTATCCGCCTGAGAAAACCGCAATAATTACAACAGGTTCCCAGGGCGAGAGTATGGCGGCGCTGAGCCGTATGGCATCTGACAGTCATAAAAAGATTGTAATTGACAGCAATGATGTGATAGTATTCTCTTCACATCCGATTCCGGGCAATGAGAAGCCTGTAACCAAGACAATAAATGCGCTGCTTAGTAAGGGCGCGGCGGTTATTTTTCAGGATGCGC
>SAMEA3663248__coassemble_357_pt1 | contig 17074 bp, 18 predicted proteins | sample SAMEA3663248__metabat2_high_PE_009 | metagenome-assembled genome bin SAMEA3663248 (sample SAMEA3663248) | pig gut metagenome | biome: pig gut; feature: pig-associated habitat; material: faeces | place: China | collected 2013 | reverse complement strand
TCTTCAATGTAGTCCGCTGCATAATCATAAGACTTCATTCTATCACTTCTACGTTGCTTAGCATTGTATTCTTCAATATACGGTTTCATATATTCGTTTGTATATTCCGCAAGAGATTTCCCACCGAGTTCATTTATCAAAACTGCGTTGTATATCGACATAGATGGGTCAACATTGTTCGGCGTATATTCTCTTAGGTCATGTTCTATTGCAGTTTTTCCTCTGCTTACAGATACTGTTTGTGCACTTGCTGGCATCTAATTCCTCCTCTCTGTTCTGTAATTTTGGTGAGTCCATAACTGGCTCTGACAGTTATGGCTCAATACCAGACTTGACATCCTACGGACATCAAGTCGTATTTCGCTCCTATGCGGAGTGCACAAAGCTGCCGCCTTGACTGCATCTCATAGGGCGTTGCCCTGGCGATGCCTTACCCATTCTCAATGGGAGTTACACTCCCAGGCGAAGCCTTCCCTTGTGCAATCATTGCCTAACGACTATCAGTAAGCTGATACTCGAAGCCAATGATTTTGTCGTCGCACACCATCTGCTTTCTTCCTTGACTATACTTACAAGTACGTGCCACGTACTTGTTATATATCGCTCAAAGTGAAAATCTCTCTACCATCGAAAGCTCGTAGGCACTCCTTTTGCATCAAGATATTTTTGGCGTGCTTCCTCTTTCTCCGCATCCGTTGGAGCTGTTTTATATGTACTGTATAATTGTCGCAACGCCACAGCATCCAACTTCCTATTTAGTTCTTTCTTTATCTCTTCACAATCCACTTCCATATCAAGCACAAAACATTTTACGAGCGTAATAAAAAGCCTCTGTGATATCTGAATTTGTTTCTCTTTCATACGTTCCTCCCAAAATCAAGAATTCAAGGTTGCAAGATTGCAATGTTATATATACTTTGCATTCTTGCATTCTTGCACTCTTGCAATCTTCCCTACTCATATCAAAAACCCCAATGCCATTTATCGCCAACTTTGGTAGCTGTTATTTCCAACTCTTCTTTGGCGGTAAATAGCGTACGCCTTTTGATACCATCTACTTCTGCTGCTTCAAAGATTTCTGTACTAGGCTTTGGACCATCCGACAGAAACTCTGTTAGAAAATCTTTGGCTGCTTTCAGCTTTGTAACCTTTGGTTCTCCACTAAGCAATTCCTCTACGGTCAGTTCGATAGGCCCTTCCCACATAAAACCATTGTCTTTGTCTAATCGAAAGGCAATCGACTGTCCTTCCGGTGCAAGGCTACTTTTATCGTGTGCAATTACTCTGCAGGTTGGGTCATCCTTTACCCTACCGACAATCAGCACGCTTCTTGCAGTTGCTTGAAAGTCGATAGAGCCAAGTCCTCTGTACGTAGATTTACTACCGCTTGCTTTGTTCATATGCCCGATAAGGATGATTGCACAGTTGTATTTCTCCGCTATATCACCTAAGTGTTTCATTACCGGACGAATCTCATTTGCACGGTGCATATCCACTCCAGAGCCAAGATATGCTTGGATAGGGTCAAGAATCACAAGCTTCGCTCCAGTCTGCTTTATCGCCTCTTCGATGCGTAAATCTGACATGCTAAGTCCTTGCTCTGATTCATCAATAACAAGCACTTTAGAGCAATCTGCCCCTGCAGCTTCTAGTCTCGGTTTTACTGTGTCTGCCAATCCATCTTCCGCAGTCTGATAGATAACGTTCACAGGTTCACGTTCCTGATCATCCTCCGGAAGTTTCTCACCTTTAGTCAAAAGTGCTGCTATCTGCAATACCGCTGTTGTTTTACCTTCCCCCGGGTCGCCTTGTATAATCGTTAGCTTCCCGTAAGGAATATATGGATACCAAAGAAACTCTACTTTCTTGGTTTCCACATCTGCCATGTTAATAATCTTTAAATTGTCCATTGTTATTCCATCATTTCCTTCCTCTAAATTGCGTAAAATCCTTTAAAATCAACAAAAACGGTTGATAGACGGAATAACCTCTGCTATAATTATCTTGTTGAGAGATAACAGAGGTTATAGCGTTATCAGTTGAGTCTTTATGGTTGCCGCCATTAAGACTCTTTTTTATTTCTTCTGTTTGCATCAAGAAGCATCGCCACCTTCTTCTGTTCATTCGGATATAAATGTCCATAGGTGTTAATCGTAATCTTAATATCCCTATGCCCTAATCGTTCCTTAATCAAAATAGGTTCGATACCTTGGTTAATCAGATATGCGACATGTGAATGTCTAAGGTCATGCACACGAATATCCTTTACTCCTGCTTTTGCAATCTGACGTTTCAATTTATTCTGTACCGCTCTTGCACAGATTGGAAACAATCGCTCATCATCCGGAAATCCATATTTCTTATCACAGAACTCTTTAATCGCATCCCTTAAGAACTCCGGAATATCGATTGTACGAATTGATTCCGGTGTCTTTGGTGTCGTAATTACATCTTTTCCATCAATACGATAATAGGTCTTTGTGATATGCAATTTACAGTTCACGAAATCAAAATCCCCTTTTGTGAGTGCAAGCATTTCCCCTTCTCGAATACCTGTCCAAAATAAAATCTCAAACATTAGATAATAGTGGTCGCTTTCATCCATTGTCTCAAGAAATGTCTCATACTCATCCACCGTCCAAAATGTCAAACTTCTAGGAGCATCCTTTCCCATGCGTTTAACCTTTTTACATGGATTATTGCTCAAATCATAAACATTCATTGCATGAGTAAATAAACTCGTCAGCTGATTGTTAATCATTCGCAAATAGCTTTCTGAATACCCTTTCTTATACATCTCATTCTGCCACTTGATGATTTGAGGAGCCGTGATATCACACATCTTCATGTCTCCAAAGTATGGAATAACATGTCGCTCCATCATCTGCTTTTTACTTCTGACACTTCTCTCCTTAAGTTCGTTCTGCTTATCCTCAAAATACTGTTCCATGAAGTCCTTTAGGAGCATATTCATGTCGCCTTGTTCCTTTAAGGTTCTTTCGTTTTCATACAATTTAGCCTCTCGCATGGTTTTAAATCCACGTTTCTTACGTCTCTTCTTTTTGCCATACATGTCTACCTCGTACCACTGGGCAACCCATGTTCCCGTTGTTTTGTCTTTACAAGCCATAATCTTCCTCCTTTCTACGATGCTTCAAAGCCATAAAATTTTTCTGCGAAGAATTTGCGTGGCACTTTGCCAGCTTCTACTTCGTATCCCATGGATGCAAGTTCAAGATTCAATTTCTTGATAACCTTGTATGCATGGTCTCTGGAACATTCCAGATAGTCCTTAACATCATCTGCCGTTAATAAATACTTTGTACGATTCATGGTCTCACCTCCTTTTTAGAATGTACGATTTTCGTACTGTTTATATTGTCATTATAGTGTACGAATTTCGTACTGTCAATCATTTTTCGTACATTTTTAAATTTTCTATGTACTTTTTTCGTACACCATGTTATAATCCATAAGTAGAAAGGATGGTGTTAGCCATGGGAGACGGACAAAGATTAAAGGAAATCCTTGAACAGAAAGGTAAAAGTGTACGTTGGGTTGCGAGAGAAACCACTATAAGCCCAACGACTATATACTCAATCATTCAAAAAGATACTTCTATTCGTTTTGATTTCGCATTACGAATTGCCAATGCTTTAGGTATCGAAGTATCTGAGATTTGCTCAGATGCATCTCTCAATTCAGAGAATTGGGACAAAAACGATTCTATCACTCTACCAGAACTTCCATCCGGCATGGATGAAATTTTGGATGGGAACCGAATCAAACGATACCTCAAAAATACCTTATATCCACTTATGTGTTTGTTTGGGAAAAATAATATGCCTAAATTAGATGAACATCTGACAAACTACTATCAGTTATCAGATGAAGGCAGAAATGATGTAGACCAATATATCAAAGCACAGCTGTCTATCAAGAGAGACCCTGACCGTGCAGCTGATATAAAGAAAATAACAAAATGGTAGGAATTGAATCCCTTAAGTGTCAAAACTTAGGGGATTTTTTATGTCCAAAGATTGACGAACACAAGTATTATCACGTATCATGGAGCCATTTTGGAGCCACTAATCAAAATTTATTACGTGCAAACGTAAAAAAGGCTCTCCGTGTAAAAACACGGAAAGCCTTATAATTACTAGCTTTGTGACACTATCAATTGAAATTATTCAACGATAGTAGCAACTCTACCAGAACCTACTGTACGTCCACCTTCACGGATAGCGAATGTAAGTCCCTGCTCCATAGCGATAGGATGGATGAGCTCGATTGTCATCTCAATGTTATCACCAGGCATGCACATCTCTGTACCGGCAGGAAGGTTGCAGACACCTGTTACGTCAGTTGTTCTGAAATAGAACTGAGGACGATAGTTGTTGAAGAAAGGTGTATGACGACCACCCTCGTCCTTAGTAAGAACGTAAACCTGTGCAGTAAACTTTGTATGACATGTTACTGTACCGGGCTTTGCAAGAATCTGTCCACGCTCGATATCTGTTCTCTGGATACCTCTAAGAAGTACACCGATGTTATCACCTGCATATGCCTCATCAAGAAGCTTTCTGAACATCTCGATACCTGTTACAACAGACTTCTGTGTCTCTTCCTTGATACCAACGATTTCAACTTCCTCAGACATCTTAAGTGTACCACGCTCTACTCTACCTGTAGCAACTGTACCACGTCCTGTGATTGAGAATACGTCCTCAATAGGCATAAGGAAAGGCTTATCTGTCTCACGCTCAGGATCAGGAATGTATGAATCAACTGTATCCATAAGCTCCATGATCTTGTCGCCCCACTCTCCTGAAGGATCCTCAAGAGCCTTAAGAGCTGAACCCTTAACGATAGGACAATCATTGAAACCGTACTCCTCAAGCTGCTCTGTGATCTCCATCTCAACGAGCTCAAGAAGCTCAGGATCGTCAACCATATCACACTTGTTCATGAATACTACGATGTAAGGAACACCTACCTGACGAGAAAGGAGGATGTGCTCCTTTGTCTGAGCCATAACACCATCTGTAGCAGCTACTACAAGGATAGCGCCATCCATCTGAGCTGCACCTGTGATCATGTTCTTAACGTAGTCAGCATGTCCTGGGCAGTCAACGTGTGCGTAATGTCTCTTCTCTGTCTGGTACTCAACGTGAGCTGTAGAGATTGTGATACCTCTTTCTCTCTCTTCAGGAGCCTTATCGATGTTCTCGAAATCAACCTTTGCGTTACCAGCTACTCTCTCAGCAAGAACCTTTGTGATTGCTGCTGTAAGAGTTGTCTTACCATGATCTACGTGACCGATGGTACCAATGTTACAATGAGGCTTATTACCTCTTTCAAACTTTTCCTTAGCCATTTCTTTAATTCCTCCTAGAAAATAGTTAACAATAGCATTAATGCCCTAATGGGCTATACCCGACTATATCCGATTATATTAGATATATAGGAAATAATCAAGCATTTTTACCCCCGAAGCCAATATTCCAGACTTCGGGGAGTTAATGACATAAATTACTTTCCTGCCTTAGCAGCAAGTACCTTATCTGCTACGTTCTTTGGTACCGGCTCATACTTCTCGAAGAACATTGAGTAGTTACCACGACCCTGTGTCTTAGAACGAAGGTCTGTTGAGTAGCCGAACATCTCTGACAGCGGTACGAAACCTCTGACAATCTTTCCACCACCGAGGTCATCCATACCTTCGATACGACCACGACGTGAATTGATATCACCGATTACATCACCCATGTATTCCTCAGGCATTGTAACTTCAACCTTCATGATAGGCTCAAGAAGTACCGGAGCTGCCTTCTGCATAGCTTCCTTGAAGCACATTGAACCTGCAATGTGGAATGCCATTTCTGATGAATCGACTTCATGGTAAGAACCATCGTATACAGTAGCATGTACACCAACAACAGGGAATCCACCGAGTGAACCGGCCTTTGTTGCTTCCTCGATACCCTCACCAACTGCAGGGATGTATTCCTTAGGAATAGCACCACCGACAACCTCAGAATCGAACTTGAACAGCTCTTCTCCATTGGCATCCATTGGCTCGAAACGTACCTTACAGTGACCGTACTGACCACGACCACCTGACTGCTTAGCATACTTGTATTCCTGATCAACAGGCTTTGTAAAGGTCTCCTTGTAAGCAACCTGAGGTGCACCTACGTTAGCCTCTACCTTGAACTCTCTAAGAAGTCTGTCTACGATGATTTCAAGATGGAGCTCACCCATTCCGGCGATGATTGTCTGACCGGTCTCCTGATCTGTATGAGCACGGAAAGTAGGATCCTCTTCCGCAAGCTTTGCTAAAGCCTCACCCATCTTGCCCTGACCAGCCTTGGTCTTAGGTTCGATAGCAAGCTCAATAACGGGCTCCGGGAACTCCATAGACTCTAAGATTACCGGGTGCTGCTCATCACAGATAGTATCACCGGTTGAGGTAACCTTGAATCCAACAGCAGCAGCGATATCACCTGAATATACGATATCAAGCTCCTGTCTCTTGTTTGCATGCATCTGAAGGATACGACCTACACGCTCCTTCTTGCCCTTTGTTGCATTAAGCACATATGAACCTGACTTCATTGTACCTGAGTACACACGGAAGTAAGCAAGCTTTCCAACGAAGGGGTCTGTCATAATCTTGAATGCAAGAGCTGAGAAAGGCTCATCATCTGATGAATGTCTCTCTGTCTCGTTACCATCAAGATCTGTTCCCTTAATAGCAGGGATATCAAGTGGTGAAGGCATATACTCAATAATAGCATCAAGTAACTTCTGAACTCCCTTATTTCTGTAAGCTGTACCGCAGCATACAGGTACGGCTGTACACTCACATGTAGCCTTTCTAAGAGCTGCCTTCATCTCATCAATAGAAGGCTCCTCACCCTCTAAATACATCATCATCAGGTCATCATCAAGTTCGCAGCACTTCTCTACAAGCTCTGTATGATAAAGTTCTGCCTCATCCTTCATATCCTCAGGAATGTCGCAAACTGTGATATCATCACCCTTATCATCATTGTAGATATATGCCTGCATCTCGAACAGATCAATGATTCCCTTAAACTCATCTTCCTTACCGATTGGTAACTGAAGACAAATGGCGTTCTTACCTAATCTGTTACGAATCTGATCAACTGTACCGTAGAAGTTAGCACCTAAGATGTCCATCTTGTTGATGAATGCCATTCTTGGTACGTTGTAGGTATCAGCCTGACGCCATACGTTCTCTGACTGAGGTTCTACACCACCTTTAGCACAGAAAACACCTACTGCTCCGTCAAGAACTCGAAGTGAACGCTCAACTTCTACTGTGAAGTCAACGTGACCGGGAGTATCAATAATGTTAATACGATGCTCTAAAGCGCCTGCCTTAGGCTTGGTCTTCTCTTCAAGTGTCCAGTGACAAGTAGTAGCGGCTGATGTAATTGTAATACCTCTTTCCTGTTCCTGCTCCATCCAGTCCATGGTAGCAGTACCCTCATGAGTATCACCAATCTTGTAATTAACACCGGTATAATAAAGAATACGCTCAGTTGTTGTAGTTTTACCTGCATCGATATGAGCCATAATACCAATGTTTCTGGTTCTCTCTAATGGATATTCTCTTCCAGCCAAGGTTTTATCCTCCTACTTTAATTAAAAACGATAATGAGCAAATGCCTTATTAGCCTCTGCCATCTTATGCATATCTTCTTTTCTCTTAACAGCTGCTCCTGTGTTGTTAGCAGCATCTAAGATTTCATTAGCAAGTCTCTCTTCCATTGTCTTCTCGCCTCTCTTACGAGCGAACATAGTAAGCCAACGAAGACCAAGTGCCTGACGTCTGTCAGGTCTAACCTCGATAGGTACCTGATATGTAGCACCACCGATACGTCTTGCTTTAACCTCGAGTAAAGGCATGATATTATTCATTGCCTCATCGAATACTTCAAGAGCGGGCTTTCCGGCCTTCTCCTCTACTCTGGCAAATGCGCCATAAACGATCTTCTGAGCAACACCCTTCTTACCATCTAACATTACTGTATTGATAAGCTTGGTTACTACCTTGTTATCGTACAATGGATCTGCCAGAACGTCTCTTTTCTGAATATGTCCTTTACGTGGCACGATTCTTCCCTCCTTAATCATTCTTGTGCAAAATCGCACTAACTAAATCATCGGTACTCACATGGGCTGATGCCCTAACTAGTGTACGTGTCTTCTATCTGACCAAAACCAGAATCCAACACATTATTAGTACTTTGTGGTACACACCCGAATACACGGGTTACCTACTCAGACCGCGATTACTTGCCGGCCTTAGGTCTCTTAGCGCCATACTTAGAGCGGGCCTGCTTACGGTTTGCAACACCGGCTGTATCAAGAGTACCACGAATAATATGATATCTTGTACCGGGAAGGTCCTTTACTCTTCCACCACGGATAAGAACAACGCTATGCTCCTGAAGGTTATGTCCTTCACCGGGGATATAGCTTGTTACCTCCATACCGTTAGAAAGACGAACTCTGGCGATCTTACGAAGAGCTGAGTTAGGCTTCTTAGGGGTAGCTGTCTTAACAGCTGTGCACACGCCTCTCTTCTGAGGAGAACTTGCATCGATCGACTTCTTGTGAAGTGAGTTGTAAGTCTTCTGAAGAGCTGGTGCTGTAGACTTCTTTGTTGAAGCCTGACGACCCTTTCTTACTAACTGATTAAATGTTGGCATTCGGTTTCACCTCCTTATAATATTTCGTGCAATTAGCAGCACAAATGCGGATGACAGGAATCGAACCTGCACGGTCTCCCACTAGAACCTAAATCTAGCGCGTCTGCCAGTTCCGCCACATCCGCTGAATGCACCAATGAGCCACGCGGGAATCGAACCCGCGACAACTTGATTAAAAGTCAAGTGCTCTACCAACTGAGCTAGTAGCCCATTCATTATTTTTACGGGGTCACAGCCTCTGCTGACCCTAGCTGGGCCAACTGGATTCGAACCAGCGAGTGTAGCAGTCAAAGTGCTATGCCTTACCGCTTGGCGATGGCCCATTATTGTGGTAACCACCACGTTAATGTAGAAAGGTTTCTCTACACATTAAAAAAGTCTTGTGGTTAGTCTTAATCACAAAACTCTCAAGGTGGATACAGGGATTCGAACCCTGGGCCTCCAGAGCCACAATCTGGCGCGCTAACCAACTGCGCTATACCCACCATATAAAAAACAAATGTGCCCGAAGGGATTCGAACCCCCGACCCACGGCTTAGAAGGCCGTTGCTCTATCCAGCTGAGCTACGGACACATTACCTCACTTATGTGAGAAAGCGGGTGATGGGAATCGAACCCACGTATCTAGCTTGGAAGGCTAGTGTTCTACCATTGAACTACACCCGCAAATTAATCAAATCTTTAGTTATACGTCGGGGTGACAGGATTCGAACCTGCGACCTCCTGGTCCCAAACCAGGCGCTCTAGCCAAGCTGAGCCACACCCCGATTCAGCATCCCTTACGTGACGCAAGTGTTATTATACGCAAAGCATTTCACATTGTCAACAACTTTTGTCAATTTTTTAAAACTTATTTTACAGTCTGATATCATCCTGGATGTAACAAATCTTTGCATCAATTTTTCCATCCTCATCCACTTCCATGAGGACATATGAATTCTTTCTGCCCTCCTGTCTGGGATAGCTTATCGACCCCGGATTAATAATAAGAAGATTCTCATCACGCTCTATAAGTGGTCTGTGAGTATGTCCGAAGAAGACGATGTCAAAGCCCCGCGCTTTTGCCTCATCCTTTAACATCTCGGTTCCGACAGAAATATAATAATGATGTCCATGGGTCAGATACGCCTTGTATCTGCCTATCATAAACTCATCATCCTCCGGAAGAGAGTCGAAGAAGTCGTTATTACCTGCCACAATGTGACACTCCGCATGGGCCGCCTCCCTAATGGTATAGGCGCTTCCCTCCACATCTCCGCAGTGAACCACCATGTCCGGAGATAGTCTCTCCACAAGTGCAATGTATAAATCATTCTTTCTGTGAGTATCACTTACAACAAGTACTCTCATTCCCCACCCCATGTCTGCATTATAGTATTTCCGACAGAATCTCTTTCATCATGCGAAGCGCCTTACCTCTGTGACTGATCCTGTTCTTCTCATCCGGATCAAGCTCCGCACTGTATACACCCCTGTCCGGAAGGTAGAATATGGGATCATAGCCAAAGCCATGCTCTCCCCTCTCCTCATAGCCTATCGCTCCCTCATAGGTAGCCTCAGCACTATATTCTCTGCCATCAGGCATCACACAGGCTATGGCACATACGAATCTGGCTGTTCTGTCCTCATCACTAACGCCGTTTAGTCTCTCGATTATCTTAGCATTTTTTATGCTGTATGGAGTATCCTCTCCAAGATATCTGGCTGAATAAATTCCCGGTTCTCCGTTAAGCGCATCAACCACGAGCCCCGAGTCATCAGCAAGGACAATGGCATCATCTATGCCTTTCTCCTTGCAGGTCCTGGCCACAGCTCTTGCTTTTATGAAAGAATTCTCCATAAAGCTATTGCCATCCTCTTCTACGTCCGTACTAACTCCGGCTTCTGCCATGGAAAGCACCGGAACGGAATCAGACATTATCTCTCTGATTTCGTTCATCTTACCCTTATTTCCTGTTGCAAATATTAATCTCATTTTTCTTTACCTTACATTTCTTTTTGGCGGTTTGGGTCCCATGTATGAATAGAACCTGGTTTGCATCATTCCGTTGTATATCTTACGATTCTTGTCAGCCTTTCTGCCCAAGTGCTTCTCCGCGTCTTCGTAGGCTGTGATCAGATACATCGACCAGGAATCAAGCGCCCTGTATCTCTCACCAATAACATCGTAGAGGGCTCCCACCTCATCCTTATCTGACAGCCTCTCGCCGTAAGGAGGGTTGGTTATGATAAAACCGTACTTCTTGGGATGGCTTAGATCCGCAACATCCCTTCTCTGAAAGTGAATGAATTTATCCACACCCGCAAGACGTGCATTCTCCCTCGATATCCTGACCATCTCATCATCAACATCGAAGCCCTGTATGTCCGTCTCTATATCACTTAACACCTCATCCTTAGCTTCTTCGTAGGCATCCTTCCATATACTTCCGGGCACAATATGCTCCCACCTGCGTGCGGTAAAGCCTCTATTCATTCCGGGTGCCATGTTAAGAGCCATCATCGCAGCCTCTATAGGGAAGGTCCCGCTTCCGCAAAAGGGATCTACCAGCACTCTGTCAGCTCTCCACGGAGTCAGCATAATAAGCGCCGATGCCAGGTTCTCGGCTATAGGAGCCTTAGCCGTCAGCTTGCGATAGCCTCTCTTGTGCAGGGAATCGCCGGTTGTATCAAGAGCCACAGTCACCCTGTCCTTATGGATGAACACTCTTATGGGATAATTATCCCCGCTCTCCTCAAACCTTTCTATCTTGTAGGTCTCTCTCATTCGGTCAACCATTGCTTTTTTCATAATTGACTGAATATCGGACGGACTGAAAAGCTTACTCTTTACCGATGCAGCCTTCGCTACCCAGAACCTGCCGTCCTTTGGTATATATTCCTCCCAGCCGATACGCTTCGTACCCTGATATAGGTCCTCGAAGGTATAGGCATCGAATTCTCCGACCTTAAGAAGGATTCTCTCAGCAGTCCTCGACCATATATTTACTCTGGCTATAGCCTCGGCATCTCCGATGAAGGTAACTCTTCCGTCGCTTACTTCGCTCACATCGTAACCAAGGTCATCTATCTCTCTCTTTAGCACCGCTTCCAGTCCAAAATGGCAGGGTGCGATCAATTCCATTCTGTTCACTAATACATATTCCTAAAAAAGTTAATTACAATTGACACCAGCAGAATCAGGCAGATAATCGGCATGAAGAATCCAATTATCCTTAAAGCAAGCATGGCAAAAAGCACAATGACCGTTATTCCCACAGCCAGACCGCCCCACTTAAGAAGCGCAAGCGGGATCTTTACCACGCGGCCTTTCTTGGTAGTGAAATGCAGCCTTTTGTCATCCACAAACGGCGTCCCTTCATTTCCCATGCTCTCGTTGTAACCTTCCGTTTCCGACTCCACACTTCTGCTTGCAAGAATCGACTTGGCGATAAGTCTCGGGTCTCCAAGCTTATTAATTACCTCTTCCTCGCTCTTACCCTTCCTAATCTCCGTCTCAATATAGTTCTCATAATAGTTCATCGTATCATTCACAAAGGCAATGTCATCCACTCCCTGAATATGAATCCGAAGAACATTCAAAAATTCCATTTTTTCCATAACATACCTAAAATGCCTGGTGCCTTACCACCGCGTACTCATCTTCCAACTGATAATAGGGACACGTCTCATTGTTCCCCGCCAGAAACGCCTGCATCTCGTCCTCGTCCAAGTCCACATCGCAGACATAATATTCATAATCCTCATCATATGAATAATTCACACATGTATCGCAACAAGCCATATCTTCTCCCTTCCGCGCGCCCGGACGTCCCTAATCCTGCTTCTTATTAATAATAGGAAGAAGAAATATGTATGTCAAAAGCGCGATAACTACGGTTATCAGTCCAATAAACTGTGAGGTTGACAGAATTCCCACACTGCCTCTGTAATCATTACGCAGGAATTCCACCGCAAACCTTCCCACGCTGTAGAGTATGAGCCAGATACAGCTGATATCTCCCTTGCGTCTGGGCTTTCGAGCCAGATAGAGCAATATTCCCGCTATGACAAAATCGCCCACTGACATTATTATCTGCGTCGGAACAAGCCTGACATTATTGGGTGCATAATCGGAATTCCTAAACACAATTCCGAAGATACTGTCCGTCTCTCTTCCGTAGCAGCAACCCGCAAGCAGACAACCGATACGACCGAAACCCTGTGCAATAGCCACCGACGGTGCCATAAGATCAATATATGTAAGCGTATCCACCTTGCAGAGCTTGCAATATACATGTACCGTCAGAATACCGCCAAACAGTCCGCCGAAGACAACAAAACCGCTTCCTGTAATAAACCTTACCGGATCTTCAAGAAATTCCGGAAGCTTGGTTATAATAAACAGAACCTTCGCCGCAAGAAATCCGAACACTACGGCTGCAATGGTCATTCCGTATATTATATCCCCATTCAGTCCGCGCTTGACAGCCCTCTTATCTCCGATAAGCATTGCCGCTGCCGCACCTATTCCAATCATCAGGCCATAGCCATGAATAGTAAAATTGCCAATCGTAAGCAGATCATTATACATGCGTATTCTCCCAATTAAGTAGTATTATTTGATACCAATACAACATCTTAACAAATTATACATTGATAACCACCGACAGGCAATAAAGTTAATAATCATTTAATAACTCATTTTTATTCAAAAGCAAAAGTCCCGGAAGGATCCGGGACTTTGTCTCTTATTCTATTAAGATAATACTAACTCAGATTATTAAAGAAAAGCCTTAACGGTTTTATATACGCCTTCTCCGTCAAGTCCGTACTTCTTAACCAGTTCACCTGCAGGACCTGACTCGCCAAACATATCCTGCATACCTATCTTCTTAACAGGAGTAGGAAGCTCCTCTGACAGAACATCACAAACGGCGCTTCCAAGACCTCCGATAACTGAATGCTCTTCAACAGTAACAACCTTACCCGTCTTCTTTGCTGACTCAAGAATAATTTCCTTATCGATAGGCTTAATTGTATGAATATTAATAACGTCAGCACTTATACCATCTGCTTCAAGCTTCTCAGCTGCCTTAAGCGCACTGTCCACGCAGATACCGGTCGCAACAATTGTAACGTCCTTACCATCCTTAAGCTTAACGCCCTTGCCAATCTTAAAGCTGTAATCATCACCTGTATTAATTACAGGAACAGCTGCACGACCAAATCGTAAATACACAGGTCCTTCCATCTCAAGAGCTGCCCTTACTGCTGCCCTTGCTTCGATGTCATCGCTTGGAACAATTACGGTCATTCCGGGAATTGTTCTCATGAGCGCGATATCTTCATTACACTGATGTGTAGCACCATCCTCACCGACCGTGATACCTGCATGTGTAGCACCAATCTTAACATTAAGATGAGGATATCCGATGGAATTCCTTACCTGTTCGAAGTTTCTGCCTGCCGCAAACATTGCAAAGGATGAAATAAAGGGAATCTTACCACAGGTTGCAAGACCTGCTGCAATTCCTGTCATGTTGCACTCGGCAATACCGCAATCAAAGAACCTGTTAGGGTATGCTTTCTTAAAAGTGCCCGTCTTGGTAGCTCCGGCAAGATCGGCATCCAGCACAACTAACTGCGGAAAATCCTCTGCACACTCCACCAGGGCATTACCATAGCTTTCTCTAGTAGCAATCTTCTTAATCTCTTCCATGCTTAGGCCTCCTTCAGTGCTTCATCAATCTTAGCCAGATCTTCCATGGCCGTCTTATATTCTTCGTCATTAGGAGCCTTGCCATGCCATCCTGCATTGTTCTCCATGAAGGATACACCTTTACCCTTTACGGACTTCATCACAATAGCTGTAGGCATTCCCTTAGTATTTCTTGCATTCTCAAATGCAGCTCTGATGTCGTCAAAGTTATGTGCATCAATTGTTACTACATTGAAGTTGAATGCCTTAAACTTGTCTTCAATCGGATATACTGAGCAGACATCCTCAACCTTACCATCGATCTGGAGTCCGTTGTTATCTACAATAACAACAAGGTTATCAAGCTTGTTAGCACCCGCATACATGCTGGCTTCCCATACCTGACCTTCCTGGATTTCTCCATCACCAAGAAGTGTATATACTCTGTAATCCTTATTATCAATCTTTCCTGCAAGTGCCATTCCTACTGCTGCTGATATTCCCTGTCCGAGCGAACCGGAACTCATGTCCACACCGGGGGTCTCCTGCATACAGGGATGTCCCTGAAGATATGAACCCAGATGTCTTAAGGTCTTCAAATCCTCAACAGGGAAGTATCCTCTGTTGGCAAGCGCTGAATAAAGTCCCGGTGCTGTATGACCCTTGGATAATACAAAGCGATCTCTGTCCTCCCACTTCGGATTCTTGGGATCGATATTCATCTCCTCAAAATACAGATACGTAAACATATCAGCTGCTGAAAGTGATCCGCCCGGGTGTCCTGCCTTAGCGGAATGAACTGCAGTAACGATACCCTTACGAACTTCATTTGCCTTCTTCTGAAGCTCTAAGTTAGTCATCTTGTTCCTCCTTAATATGTTCAAGATAATTCATACACTTATATATTATCACAGGAATAGAGTTTTGCACATTAGAATTTCCACAAAAAAAGTTAGATTTTATAAGGCTTGTTCACGCGCACGGTAAACAAGCCTTATACGTAATAATATATGCAGTTTAACTCTTGATTCAGAGTTAATATACAACCTTATTTCGTCCGGAATCCTTGCCGACATATAGTTTATTGTCAGCCTCCATGATATTATAATCAAGTTCGGAATTGAAGTCATATTCAGTCAATCCGAAGGTCATTGTGACAGTAATAATACCATTCTCGCACGGAATCTTGATATTTCTTATCTTGGACTGAATACCATATACAAGCTGCAGAGCCTCATCACCGTTTTTCCTAGGGAATATAAGGAGGAATTCCTCGCCACCCCACCTTGCTGCAAAACCGATTCCTTTCATCTGCTGCTTCAGAACCTCTCCAATCTTGATCAGCACCTGGTCACCCATATTATGTCCGTAGGTATCATTGACTTTCTTAAAGAAATCAATATCACATATACATATGCTGAGACATTCATCGTGAAGATTGGCATCAAGTGTCACCAGTCTCTCCATAGCCGCGCCACGATTAAGAAGTCCTGTCAATGGATCCGTATTTGCCTTCTCCTTAAGCATCTTATTGTACTCAATAAGCTTACTCTCCATGGTCTGACTGTCATGGCTGAACAGATATGCTACGACAGATGTACAAATAATCAGAGTACCCATAAACAGTGCTCTAACCATAAGCTTTGCATCAGTAGAGAGTGTAATAAGTGCTGTCTTCTCATTATACTCGAAGAACAAAAGCATATATATGATAAAAATTATCCCACTGAATACTGTCTTCTTACCACCATTCGCATAGCTGGCAAAATAGAACATCATTATCATGACAAGAAGGAAGGTCTGCGCTCCACAGAACCATCCGTATAATTGCAGATTGATGATTACCCAGAGCAGAGTCCAGGTAAGAAAGCAGTTAACCGATGCCATCCTTCCTATATTGTATGTCGCAATCAATATCAGTATTCCGACTATAGCAGAGACTGCGCCCGAGATCACTCCAAACCTGGATTCCCAGATAGCAGACACAATAATACTGAAAAGTGAGAAAATATTCAACACGATTGACAGGATTCTGACAAGCACTACTATCTTATTCGTTTCGTTTTCACCTGTAGTGTCCTTCTTAATTACATCCCAAAAACTCATAAATTATCCCCTGTTCCCCTGTTGTTACTGTTACTGTTTTTATTATAACACATTTTAGAACTTTAGTACTATCTTTTTTTACTACTGCCTTATTATCATTATCGGCAAAAATCATTCTGTTAACAAGAGGATTAATTAAGAAAGAATAACAAAATAGTGCTAATACACGAACTAAAAACAAAATAGGGAGATACCGTAAGTATCTCCCTTATCCGTGCATGAGAGGATTCGAACCCCCGACACCTTGGTCCGTAGCCAAGTGCTCTATCCAGCTGAGCTACATGCACCTACCGCTTTGCGACTTGACTATTATTACATTCAAATCGTAACTTGTCAAGCACTTTGTGGATTGCGGTAATCAATAATTCTATTCGAACAATACGGATGTGGAGCTACAGCCCAGTCTGTCACAGCCAAGCTCAATATACTTGCTCATATCTTCTACAGTTCTTATTCCACCGGCTGCCTTTATCTTAACATTTTCTCCGATATGCTCTTTGAACAATCTGATATCCTCCAAGGTTGCACCTGCTGTTCCAAAGCC
>SAMEA3663248__coassemble_343_pt1 | contig 17471 bp, 12 predicted proteins | sample SAMEA3663248__metabat2_high_PE_009 | metagenome-assembled genome bin SAMEA3663248 (sample SAMEA3663248) | pig gut metagenome | biome: pig gut; feature: pig-associated habitat; material: faeces | place: China | collected 2013 | reverse complement strand
CAGCAATGATGTGATAGTATTCTCTTCACATCCGATTCCGGGCAATGAGAAGCCGGTAACCAAGACAATAAATGCGCTGCTGAGTAAGGGCGCGGAGGTTATTTTTCAGGATGCGCATGTGTCGGGACATGCCTGCCAGGAAGAGATTAAGCTTATCTATACGCTGGTACAGCCCCTTCATGCCATTCCGGTACACGGAGAATATAAGCATCTGAAGGCTCAGGCTAATCTTCTGCGCGAACTAGGATATGATAAGGACAGGATTCATATACTGAGAAGCGGTGACGTGCTGGAGTTTAACGGCACGGAGGCTAATGTTGTGGAGAGGATAGAGACCAAGGATGTGCTGGTGGATGGCCTTGGTATCGGTGATGTCGGCAACGTGGTGCTGAGAGACAGACAGATTCTCTCTGCCAACGGAATTATTGTCGTGGCAGCAGCCATTGACAAGGGCTCAAGAGAGTTCGTATGTATGCCTGAGATAGTCACCAGAGGCTTCATCTATGTCAAGGAATCCGATGACATTATGGAAGAAATGCAGGATATCTTAGTAGATACCGTGGATGAGATAATGGAGCATAACGTAGTTGACATAACTAAGATGAGATCCATGATAAGAGATGCATTAAGCAGCTATATCTGGAACAAAATGGAGCGACGTCCGATGATAATGCCAATTATTATGGAGGTATAAGTATGGATAGTAGGGAGATTGTGGAGTCAGTATTCTCCATTGCCTTCAAGATCGTACTGGTTGTTGTTGCAGCCATGTTCATATATAAGTATGCGGTTGTTGCATATGATTACGGCTACAGAATCTTCAGTGAGCAGCCAATGACTTCCGGAGAGGGAAGGAAGGTTGAGGTTCCGATTACAGAAGATATGGATGTCAAGGAGATAGGCCAGGTGCTTGAGAACAAGGGCCTTATCAGGGATGCCAACCTCTTTAGGATGCAGGAGCGTCTGTCAGAGAACCATGGCAAGATTAAGCCGGGTCTGTACGAGCTTAGCACATCAATGACAGCTGAAGAGATGATTACTGTAATGTCAGAGAGTGCCGCGGATTCGGAAGAGAGCGGAGAAGAGGTAAGTCCTGCCAATGCCCCCATCGCAAGCGATGTTATGGCAGAGCCCATGAACGAGCCGGTGGATGAAGGTACAGGTGAAGGTTATGAAGAATCACCGGAAGGTACAGAGGGTGAACAATGATCGTATCTGACAGAATGACCACCTTCATCAATTCCTTAGACCCGGGCAACCCTGAGTATCTGGATCGCCTGGAGGAGGAAGCAATTGCGGATTTCGTACCGATCATCCGTAAGGATATGCAGGCTTTCCTTAAATTCATGATGAGATTATGTAAACCAAGAAACATTCTGGAAGTGGGTACAGCGGTTGGCTTTTCTGCCCTTCTTATGAGTGAATATGCACCTGAGGCTCACATTACTACCATTGAGAATTATGAGAAGCGAATCCCCATTGCGAGGGATAATATAGCAAAAGCCGGCAAAAGTGCAAGTATTGACCTTATTCCGGGCGATGCTACTGAGATTCTGCCCACGCTTACGGATACATACGATTTTATATTCATGGATGCTGCCAAGGGACAGTATATTAATTTCCTTCCTGAGATAATGAGATTATTATCCAAGGGAGGAATACTTGTATCTGACAACGTATTGCAGGACGGAGATATCATTGAATCCCGCTTTGCAGTGGTAAGAAGAGACAGAACAATTCATACAAGAATGAGAGAATATCTGTACACCCTGAAGCATATGGAGGGTGTAAGTACGGTGATCCTGCCCGTAGGTGACGGAATAACCGTAACAGTGAAGGAATGACATTAATATATGAGAGACATTGAGTTATTGATTCCAGCCAACAGCCTCGAGGTGCTGAAGGTGGCAGTTGAATACGGAGCGGACGCTGTATATATAGGCGGAGAGGCCTTCAGTCTGCGTGCAAAGGCCAAGAATTTCTCGCATGAAGATATGGCAGAAGGCATACGTTATGCTCACGAGAGAGGCAAGCGGGTATATGTTACAGCCAATATTCTGGCTCACAATTACGATCTGGAGGCAGCAAGAGAATACTTCAGAGAACTTAAGGAGCTTAAACCTGATGCCCTCATCATCTCTGATCCCGGTATGTATACAATAGCCATGGAGGAGTGTCCCGAAATCGAGCGACACATATCTACTCAGGCCAACAATACCAACTATCTGACTTATCAGTTCTGGTACAAGCAGGGAGCGAAGAGAGTCGTATCTGCCAGAGAGCTTTCGCTAAAGGAGATTAAGGAAATCAGGGACAACATCCCTGAGGATATGGAGATTGAGAGTTTCATTCACGGAGCTATGTGTATCTCCTATTCCGGCCGCTGTCTGCTCAGCAATTATTTTACCGGAAGAGATGCCAACAGAGGAGCCTGCACCCACCCCTGCAGATGGAAGTATGCGGTCGTGGAGGAGCAGCGCCCCGGAGAATATCTGCCTGTATATGAAAACGAGCGTGGTACTTACATCTTCAACAGTAAGGACCTCTGTATGATTGAATACATCCCGGAGATGATAGAGGCAGGCATTGATTCCTTCAAAATCGAGGGCAGAATGAAAACCGCTCTCTATGTAGCAACTGTTGCAAGGACCTACAGAAAGGCAATTGATGACTATCTTGAGTCCCCGGAGAAATACAGGGCTAACCTTGACTGGTACAGAAGGGAAATCAGTAAGTGTACCTACAGACAGTTTACGACGGGCTTCTATTTCGGTAAGCCCGATTCGCAGACACAGGTGTATGGCAGCAATACTTATATAAATGAATATATATATCTTGGACTTGTGTATGACACCGATAGGAACGGACTTGCACATATCAGTCAGCGTAACAAGTTCTCTTTGGGAGACAGAATAGAGATTATGAAGCCGGATGGCCGTAATATTGAGGCTACGGTGGTAAGAATCCTTGATGAAAACAATACTGAGGTGCCATCGGCGCCACATCCTAAGCAGGAGTTATATGTTGAGTTGGACGCAGACGTGTGCCCGATGGATATACTCCGAGTGGCTAAGGATGATGCGGATATCGAGATTACCTTAGAATAAATATACTTATGCAGAGGGAAAAGTTGGAGGATTGAATGAATATTGAAGAACTGTTTGGATGTAACGTCTTCTCGATAGGAACAATGAGGGAGAGACTTCCCAAGGAAGCTTTCGAGGAGATCGAGAGTATCATCGACCACGGCGGCGAACTGTCAAAGAAGACTGCTGACATTGTAGCTAATGCCATGAAGGATTGGGCTATTGAGAAGGGCGCAACCCATTATACACACTGGTTCCAGCCTCTGACAGGTATTACTGCAGAGAAGCATGATGCATTTGTGACCCATCCGGACAGGGATGGCAAGATGATTATGGAATTCAGGGGCAAAGAGCTTATTAAGGGTGAACCTGATGCCTCTTCATTCCCGTCGGGCGGACTCAGGGCAACCTTCGAAGCAAGAGGATATACAGCCTGGGATATTACAAGTCCTGCCTTTGTTAAGGAGACAGCAACAGGTCCTACCCTGTGTATTCCGACGGCCTTCTGTTCATATACGGGAGAGTCACTTGATAAGAAGACACCCTTACTCCGTTCAATGGAGGTACTCAGCAGAGAGGCCTTAAGAATAGTCAGACTGTTCGGCAACACAGAGGCTACCAAGGTTATCGCATCCGTTGGTGCTGAACAGGAATACTTCCTGGTGGACCAGCAGAAGGCTCTTCTTAGAGAAGACCTCATATTTGCGGGAAGAACACTTTACGGCGCACCGGCACCCAAGGGTCAGGAGATGGATGATCATTACTTCGGAGTAATCAGGGAGAGAATCGGCGCCTTTATGAAGGATGTCAATATCGAACTGTGGAAGCTTGGAGTTACAGCCAAGACCCAGCATAATGAAGCGGCGCCCGCACAGCATGAGCTGGCACCCATATATGAATCTGCCAATGTGGCAGTGGACCATAACCAGCTGGTAATGGAGACGCTAAAGCGAGTGGCCGGTAAGCATGGGCTGAGATGCTTACTTCATGAGAAGCCCTTCGCAGGAGTTAACGGCTCCGGTAAGCATAATAACTGGTCTATCACAACCGACAACGGAGTGAATCTGCTAGAGCCGGGTGAGAGCCCCAATGAGAATGTTCAGTTCCTGCTTGTACTTGCATGTATTATGAAGGCTGTTGATACACATGCCGATCTGCTCAGACAGAGTGCATCCAACGTAGGTAACGACCACAGACTGGGAGGCTATGAAGCTCCACCGGCCATAATATCAATGTTCTTAGGCTCACAGCTTGAGGATGTGGTAAGACAGCTTGTGGAGACAGGCTCTGCTTCAAGCCTTATCCAGGGTGGCACACTTCAGACAGGAGTATCCACACTTCCTGATTTCCAGAAGGATGCAACAGACAGAAACAGAACCTCGCCCTTTGCCTTTACCGGTAATAAGTTTGAGTTCAGAATGGTGGGCAGCGAGGATTCAATCGGAAGTCCCAATACAATCTTAAATACAATTGTGGCTGAGGCCTTTTGTGAGGCAGCAGACATTCTTGAGAATGCAGAGAACTTTGATATGGCATGTCATGACCTGATCAAGGAGCTCATGACCAAGCATCAGAGAATAATCTTCAATGGCGACGGATATGCTCCCGAATGGATAGAGGAGGCTAAGAGAAGAGGCCTTCCCAATATTCCTTCGATGGTAGAGGCTGTTGATACCCTGACAACAGAGAAGAGTATCAGACTCTTCGAGAGATTCGGTATCTTCACCAAGGCAGAGCTTGAATCACGCGCGGAGATTCTATACGAGACCTATGCCAAGACCATTAATATCGAAGCTCTGACCATGGTGGATATGGCCAACAAGCAGTTAGTTCCGTCAGTTATGGCATATGTTAAGGAACTCTCTGAGACAGTCAATGCCATGAATTCGGCCGGAGCTGACATAACAGCTACGGGGGCGCTTTTGCATAGAGTGACAGGTCTTCTGAACGAGATGCAGAGTGCGCGGATCACTCTTAGCGATATCGAGAAGAAGGGTGCTGTGATGGAGCGTGGCAGGGAGCAGGCCTTCTATTACCGTGAGAAGGTAGTGCCTGCGATGGAATCGCTCAGAAAGCCAGCGGATGAACTTGAGAGAATAGTGGACAAGGCATATTGGCCGTTCCCGACATACGCGGATCTTTTGTTTGAAGTATAGATTAGGCGAAGGTAGAAGGTTTAATGATGAAGGAACATCTTCCAAAGGAAATAAGTAAGAAGAAGATTACATTGTTATATGCGATTATTCAGGGCGGATACTGGTCAAGCTTCTGTGCGACATACGGATTTGCTACGGTATTCCTGTTGTCAAGAGGTTTTACGACGTCTCAGATAGGTATTAGCATTGCACTTGCCAATGTACTTGCCGTTGTGTGTCAGCCGACTGTTGCAACTATTGCGGATGAAGCCAAGAAGATATCACTTCATTCACTGACGATATTGCTGATTGTTGCCGACTTTATCCTGTTTGGACTGCTTTTCTTCACGGGGAATTTCTTCATCGCGACAATGGCTCTGTTTGTGCTCACCAATACCGTGTCACAGACGGTTCAGCCGCTGATTAATTCGATAAGCTTCTATTATATCAATCGCGGCGTTGACATGAACTTCGGGCTTCCGCGAAGCATGGGTTCAATGTCATATGCGATCGTGTCGACCATAATCGGATATCTGGTTGAGGATTATGGAAGTAATGTGATCCTGATCTTTGGAGTAGTTATCTTCGCCATTATCGGAATTACGGTGGCAGTGATGCCGAGGGTAGTGAAAACAAATTCCACAGTGCAGGGAGAGATGTTTGATGCAGATGATTCCGCTTCCGGGGAAAAGAAAGTGGGTGAAGCAGAAGCAAAGGGTTCTTCGGTGACCGGTTCAAAGAAGGAATCCATATTCTCTTTCTTCGGAAGATATAAGATTTTTTCGGTTGCGCTGCTTGGTTCGACCTGTATCTTCATCTTCCACTTTGCTACCAACAATTACATGCTTCAGATTGCCGAGAATGTCGGTGGCAGCGCTGCAACCATGGGAACAGCTCTTTCCATTGCTGCCATGTGCGAGATACCCAGCATGATGTTCTCCGAACAGATAATGAAGAAGATAAAGTATAATTATCTTCTGGTCCTGTCAGGACTGTTCTTCTGTGTGAAGGCCTTCGTCTATATTGTAGCAGTCAATATACCCATGCTGTATGTATCTCAGGTTCTTCAGATGGTATCCTACGCATTCTTCATTCCTGCGTCAGTATACTATGTGAATGAGAACATGAACGATAATGACAAGGTTAAGGGACAGGCCATAATGACCGGTACAACAACTCTTGGAGGAGTGATCGGAAGCCTTATAGGTGGAATCATTATCGATTACTTAGGTGTCAAGACACTTCAGTGGGTAGGCTTTGCCTTCGCAGTTACAGGCGCTGTTCTGTTCCTATTGTCTGCCGGCGGAATCCTTGAGAAGAAAAATAAAAAAAGTACTTGCAATATCTGAGATTATAATGTATTATATCCAAGTGCCCACGATTGTGGACACTTGATAAAGCGCCATCGCCAAATGGTAAGGCAACGGACTCTGACTCCGTCATTTTCAAGGTTCGAATCCTTGTGGCGCTGCTTAAGGAACTGACTGGTCAGTTCCTTTTTTTGTTACTTAGAAAAAGTGTTGTAAGGACGCAACGGAGGCAGTATGAAGGAATGGTACCGGAATGAATTTATATCTCAGGAATTCTCTCTGGCGCACAGAGTGCTGGAGGAGGAGCTGCCGTTCTATGAGGCAATTGCTAAGGGCGACCTGGAATACGTCGAGGAAAATATAAGAGAGCAGGAATTTGTTAATCCTGAGGGAATGGGTAAACTTTCTGAGAATCCGGTTCAGAATATAAGGTATCACTTTGTGGTAACTATGGCGCTTATCACAAGATATATAATTCATGCCGGAATGGAGCAGGAGAAGGCATACAGACTGAGTGACTTCTATATTCTTAAGATGGATGGACTAAGCACCATAGAGGAGATAGGAGCACTTCATGATGAGATGTGCCTGGATATCTGTAAGCAGATGATACGGATTAAGAAGCTTCATGTCTTATCCAAGCAGGTGGTATTAAGCTTAGACTACATCTACAGCCATATTCATAACAGAATTACGATAAAAGAATTGAGCGGATATCTGGGACTTTCGGAGAGCTATTTCTCCAAACTGTTTTCCCGCGAAATGGGAATACCTGTCAGCGAATATATCATGAGGCTCAAGATAGAGAAAGCCAAGAATTTGTTGCAATACTCAGACACTGACATAGTAGGCATAGCCAACTACCTGGCGTTTTCATCCCAGAGTCATTTCATCTGCGTTTTCAAGAAATATGAAGGAATCACACCTCACAAATTCAGGGAGCGTCACTTCAGAACCAACTGGGGATTGGGATAAGCGAAAGTTGAGACAACTACGGATTGGGACAAGACAAAAGAACCGTCCCTGCGACAAGGTATTGCGATACGTGAATTATAGGTGTATTATTTATTGATAGGAATACTATATCAGAGAGGATATGTATATTAGGCATATCCCCTTTTTATTTATGCAGAGAGGGAATGGAATGAAGATCGGATTTGATAATGATAAGTATCTGAAGATGCAGTCAGAGCATATCAGAGAGAGGATCAGCAAGTTCGACAACAAGCTTTACCTGGAGTTTGGCGGCAAGCTCTTTGATGATTTTCATGCATCGAGAGTACTTCCGGGATTTATGCCCGACAGTAAGCTTAGGATGCTTCTGCAGCTGAAGGATCAGGCGGAGATTGTTGTTGTAATCAGTGCGGAGGATATTGAGAGTAACAAGATCAGAGGTGATTACGGGATTACCTATGATATGGATGTACTGAGACTGATTGATGCCTTCAAGGGTATCGGACTTATGGTGGGCAGCATCTGTATCACCAAGTATAACAGTCAGATTGCTGCGGATCAGTTCATTGATAAATTAAATTCTCTTGGAATAAAGTCATATAAGCACTACAAGATTCCGGGTTATCCTTCGGATATAGAGAAGATAGTAAGCGAAGAGGGCTATGGCAGGAATGAATATATTGAGACGGAGAGACCTCTGGTAGTCATTACCGCTCCGGGACCCGGTTCAGGTAAGATGGCAACCTGTCTGTCACAGCTCTATCATGAACATAAGAGAGGCATTAAGGCCGGATACGCCAAGTTCGAGACCTTCCCGATCTGGAACCTGCCGCTTAAGCATCCGGTCAATATGGCATATGAGGCAGCGACGGCTGATCTTAACGATGTCAACATGATTGATCCCTTCCATCTGGAGAATTACGGTGTTACCACTGTTAACTATAACCGTGATGTGGAGATATTCCCTGTATTGAATGCCATTTTTGAGCAGATCCTGGGAGAGAGCCCTTACAAGTCTCCGACAGATATGGGTGTAAATATGGCAGGTAATTGTATAATAGATGATGAGGTATGCCGTCAGGCCTCGAACCAGGAGATTATCAGAAGGTATTACACCTGTCTGTGCGACCTGAAGAGAGGCAAGGATTGTGTTGAGGATAAGTATAAGCTTGAGCTTATCATGAAGCAGGCAAGCCTTAGTGTCGAGGACAGACCTGTGGTTAACGCAGCCCTTACCCGTGAAGAGCAGACAGGTCATCCGGCAGCATCCATAGAGCTTCCTGACGGAAGACTTGTTACCGGAAAGACAACGGATTTGCTTGGAGCTGCCTCTGCGGTACTGCTCAATTCCCTTAAAGAGCTTGCGGGAATCGACCATGAGCTTCACCTTGTGTCACCAAGCGCAATTGAGCCTATCCAGAAGCTTAAGACAGGCTATCTTGGAAGCAGGAACCCCAGACTTCACACCGATGAGATACTGATTGCGCTGTCAATCTCCGCCGCGAGTGATGAGAAGGCTAAGCTTGCCTTAGATCAGGTTCCGAAGCTTCGAGGACTTGAGGCACATTCCTCAGTGTTGCTCTCGAGCGTGGATGAGCAGACCTTTAAGAGACTGGGAATCAGACTTACAAGCGAACCTAAGTATGAAGAGAGTGACAAGATGTATCACAAGCATTAAGTATCATAAGCAATGGCGGCCTTTAGCCGCCATTCTTTGTGTAAAAGCGCGATTTCACCAATACATCACACTTTTTCACACATATTTAATTGATTTTAGTGATTTTAATAGTATAATCAAACTGACAATTTAGAGAGTATGATGCGTTTTTTCCATATAATGATCGGGAAAAAGGCAGTATGTTTAGAAAGCAGGTTTAAGATGGGAGATAACACAGAGAATTACGGTGGAGGTAATTACCCGGGAGGAAACGGCTCGGGTAATCAGAATAACCGTAATAATGCGCCGGGCGGTCCGAGCAGTGGCAAGCCTCCAAGAAAACAGAGTCTTCTTATGCTCCTGGTTGCGTGTCTTATGACATTGCTGTTTATGAGCTATTTCATGAAGGCGATTAACGGTGCCACCAGTAAGGAGATTTCTTACGATGAGTTCGTGACCATGGTTGAGACCGGCCAGGTTAAGAGCGTATATATTGACCAGGATAAAATCACAATTACTCCGAATATAGGTGAGTCGGAGAAGGAAAACAGCGATTCGCTGTTGTTTGGCCCCAAGCCGCAGATTACATATTATACAGGTAAAGCCGAGGGCGGAGACCAGCTGACGGAGAGGCTGCTTAGAGCGGGAGTTGAGATTAATAATGAGATTCCCGACAATTCGAGCTGGCTTCTGTCAATGCTGCTTACTTATATTCTGCCGATACTTTTGCTTTGGGGACTGATGAGTCTGCTGTATCGCAAGATGAACGGAAGCGGTGGAATCATGGGCGTGGGCAAGAGCAATGCCAAGGTCTATGTTGAGAAGGAAACCGGAGTCACCTTTGCGGATGTTGCAGGAGAGGATGAGGCGAAGGAATCTCTTGTTGAGGTTGTGGACTTCCTTCATGATCCCACAAAGTATACCAGGATCGGTGCCAAACTGCCTAAGGGTGCACTTCTTGTGGGACCTCCCGGAACAGGTAAGACACTGCTTGCCAAGGCAGTTGCGGGTGAGGCCAAGGTACCGTTCTTCTCGCTTACCGGTTCGGACTTTATAGAGATGTATGTCGGTGTCGGAGCTTCAAGAGTAAGAGACCTGTTTAAGGAAGCCAATAAGATGGCACCCTGTATCATCTTCATTGATGAAATAGATGCAATCGGAAGAAGCCGTGACAGCAGATACGGCGGAGGCAATGAGGAGCGTGAGCAGACTCTTAATCAGCTTCTGTCAGAGATGGATGGCTTTGATACAACCAAGGGAATACTGGTGCTTGGAGCGACCAACAGACCTGAGATCCTTGACAAGGCGCTTCTGCGTCCGGGTCGATTCGACAGAAGAATCATTGTTGAGAAGCCGGACCTTAAGGGACGTGTGGAGATACTTAAGGTTCATGCCAAGGACGTTAAGATGGATGAGACCGTTGACTTTGATGAGATTGCGCTTGCAACCTCCGGAGCGGTTGGTTCTGACCTTGCCAACATGATTAACGAGGCAGCAATAAATGCAGTTAAGGATAAGCGGGAATTCGTATCCCAGAAGGATCTTTTCCAGGCGGTTGAGCAGGTGCTTGTCGGAAAAGAAAAGAAGGACAGAATTATGTCAACCGAGGAAAGAAAGATCGTATCCTACCACGAGGTTGGACATGCACTTATTTCTGCGCTTCAGAAGAATTCCGAGCCCGTGCAGAAGATTACCATTGTTCCAAGAACCATGGGAGCCCTGGGCTATGTTATGCAGGTACCTGAGGAAGAGAAATATCTTAATACAGAGGCAGAGCTTCGTTCCATGCTCATAGGATATCTGGGAGGTCGTGCTGCAGAGGAGATAGTATTCGACACTGTAACTACGGGCGCATCCAATGATATTGAGAAGGCAACGGATATAGCCAAGGCCATGGTAACCCAGTACGGTATGAGCAAGAAGTTTGGTCTCATAGGTCTTGCAACCGTTGAAAGCAAGTATTTGTCGGGAGAGGCTACACTTAACTGTGCGGATTCTACGGCAGCAGAGGTTGATAAGGAAGTAATGAAGATTCTTAGCGAGAGCTATGAAGAAGCTAAGAAGATGCTTACCGAGAACAGAGAGGTGCTTGATAAGATAGCTGATTATCTTATTGAGAAGGAAACCATTACCGGTAAGGAATTTATGAAGATATTCAGGGAACTTAAGGGATTACCTGAGCCTGACGAGAATACCATGAAGGAAGCACGTATCAGGATGAAATAAAAAAACGGTCGGTAAAAAATACCGACCGCTTTTTTTAAAGACAATCCATTACAGATGTGTTAGAATAACTATGTGTGCATAATAATATGCGGATAGGAAGTATTATAAATGTCAGAAATTAATAAGGATACCAATAATGGTACAAGCAATAACACATATTCGGATATCGGTGAGGAGATAAAGGACCAGGTTAATCAGGCGGTTGCCTCAGGGGACTTCTCGAATTTAAGCAGCGTCATATCACAGACTGTTGCAGGGGTGCTGGGAGAGGTCGGCAATGGGATTAATCAGGCTTCAAGTATAATAAGGACTTCTGTATCGACAAGTACTTTAGATGCTATGAATCAGGCGCGTGAGCAGGCCAGACTCTATCATGAGCAGCAGGAGGCGAAGCTTAGAGCCAATAAGGAGAAGCGTTCACAGTATGTGGTTAAGCCGGGACAGTCTACAGGAGCTGTCACATCAAATAAGCCTGTGGGCTTTGGCTTATCGCCTAGTCGTGTGAAGTTTATCAACAAGGGTGCGGTGTCGGGACCGATATCCGTTCTCATGGGAGCGAGCGGCACAATAGTGTTCGGCACGCTTTTCATCTCAAATCTTAGCTATTTCTTTGACGGTGGCTTTACGGTTGCGGATGTTGTGCTCTTAAGTATTCTGTTTGGAGGCTTTCTTCTTGCATCTGTTTTATCCTTAATCAGCGGTATTAATAAGAACCGAATGCTTGACAAGGCAAAGAAGATAAGAAAGCTCTGCTGTGAGAAACTATATTGTACAGTGGATGACATTGTATCAGCTACCGGTACAGACAGAAACAGGACTGTTAAGGATATTAAGAAGATATTGGCTAAGGGTTTCTTCCCCGAAGGATATATGGATGAAGATAATACCACCTTCATGGCATCAGACGCTGTATATAAGCAGTATCAGGATGCTGAGAAGAATCGTATGTTAAGGGAAGCTGAGGAGGCCAAGAAGTTGCTTGACAATCAGGATGTTAATCCGGATAAGACAGTGACACTTACACCCGAGCAGCAGGCTGAGCTTGCAGCAATGATAAAAGAGGGTAACAAATCATGCAGCAGACTGCATGAACTGAATGACAGCATACCGGGCGAAGCCATTACTGAGAAGCTGAATACAACCGAGAAGTTACTGACTGATATATTCGCAAGAGTGAAGGAGCATCCGGAGCAGATGAAGAACTGTCATAAGCTTATGGACTACCATCTGCCGACCATGCTTAAGCTTGTCGAAGCATATGGGGAATACGATAAGGTCTCTGTTCCCGGTGATGATATAATTAAAGCTAAGGAAGAGATTGAGAAGACAATAGATGTAATCAATCAGGCCTTTACAGAGCTGCTTAACAGATTGTTTAGGGATTCAGTCTGGGACGTTACGGCTGATGCCAAGGTGCTTAAGTCTATGCTTAGCCAGGATGGTCTGACCGGTGATATAGGATTAAAGAATACTGAGGAGGTATAAGAGATGGCCGAGGAATTATTGACTAAAGAGTTTACAACAGAATTGAGTGAGGAAGAGAAGGAGACAGTCAATGAATACGTAAGTAATATCGATATCAATGACAGTCAGATGGTGCTTCAGTACGGAGCCGGGGTTCAGAAAGAGATTGCCAATTTCTCAGAGGCAGCACTTGGAAGTGTTAAGAATAAGGATCTGAGTGAAATAGGTGAGCTTCTGACCGGAGTTGTAACGGAGCTTAAGGATTTCGATGCTACGGAAGAAAAGGGCTTCCTTGGATTATTCAAGAAGGCCGGCAACAGAATGACAGCCATTAAGGCTAAGTATGACAAGGCTGAGAAGAATATCAATAACATTGTTAAAGTCATGGAAGGTCATCAGGTTACTCTGATGAAGGATATTGCCATGTTAGATCAGATGTATGAGACAAACCTTAAGTATTTCAAGGAGTTGTCATTATACATCGTCGCAGGTAAAGAGAAGCTTAAGGAAGCCAGAGAGGTTGAGCTTCCCAAACTTTTAGCCAAGGCAGAAGAGTCGGGACTTCCCGAGGATGCTCAGGCAGCTAAGGACTATGCTTCAATGGTAGACAGATTCGAAAAGAAGGTGTTCGACCTTGAGCTTACACGTAATATATCCATGCAGATGGCTCCTCAGATCAGACTGATTCAGTCCAATGATACAGTTATGACTGAGAAGATTCAGTCTACACTCCTTAATACAATTCCGCTTTGGAAGAGTCAGATGATTATCGCCATTGGTCTTGATCACTCTCAGGATGCTGCAAGAGCACAGAGAGAGGTAGCTGATGCAACCAATGAATTGCTTAAGAAGAATGCGGAGGCACTTAAGATGGCATCTATTGATACAGCTAAGGAGAGCGAGAGAGGCATCGTTGATATCGAGACTCTGACACAGACTAATCAGGCACTTATCGAGACCTTCGATGAAGTTATGAAGATTCAGGCTGAGGGACGCACCAAGCGTGCTGAGGCTGAGGTTGAACTTCAGAGAATCGAGAATGAGATGAAGGCCAAGCTTATCGAAGTCAGCTCTCAGTCTAAGGCTCAGCCTACTGAATAATATCAATAAAAATATGTTTTTTATGGGGGTTGTGGACTGTTTACGGTCCGCAACCTTTTGATGTAGAAATAAGTAAATTCGTTCACAACAACAAAGAAATAACATAGATTAAGGAAGTAACAGCGTTGAACCTTGCCAGTCTTGGGTTTATATTTCATTTTCTGCCCATATTCCTAATTGCATATTATGTAACTCCTGTAAGATTCAGGAAATACACACTTCTTTTGGGAAGCCTTGTATTCTATGCCATGTCCGGTTGGATAAACATAATAATTCTTGTGGGAATGACGATTATCAACTACCTTTGCCTCTACGGAATCAGTAAGTGTAAGCGAGGCAGATGTATGCTGCTTGCGTTGGGTGTTATTATTGATGTTGCTACGCTTATACTCTTTAAATACTTCAATACGGGAATCGCAATCCCGCTGGGCTTAAGCTTCTATAATTTTGCGATGCTGTCATCACTGATAGATTCCTATAGGGGCGAGATTAAGGGAGTTAAATTTGTCGATTTTCTGACCTATGTGACAATGTTTCCCCAGTTAATCTCAGGTCCGATCACAAGGTTTACTGAGATTGGTGGCAGGTTCACCAAGCCCATAGTTGTAAAGCCGAGATTCCTTGAGCAGGGCATAACATTATTTGCTTTGGGTCTGTCATATAAGGTACTGCTTGCAGATAAGTTCATGGCGCTATGGAATAACATCTACAGAGTAGGTCCGCATGGAATGGATGTTGCGACCGCCTGGCTTGGAGCCATAGGCTTTTCTCTTGAGATATATTTCGATTTTTTCGGTTATTCCATGATGGCAATAGGTATTGGAAGAATACTGGGATTCAGGCTTTCCGACAACTTCGATGACCCATACAGCACGAAGACTATGACGGGCTTTTGGCGCAAATGGCACATGACCCTTGGCAGATGGTTTAGGGATTATGTGTATATTCCGCTTGGAGGCAACAGAAAGGGAAAGGCAAGAACCGTATTTAACCTCTTTGCAGTGTGGATGCTTACGGCCATATGGCATGGTACGACTCTTAATTTCCTTGTTTGGGGATTGTTCTTATTTGTATTTATATTTCTCGAGAAGTACGTATACGGAAGCTTTCTTGAGAAGAGTAAGGTTCTGGGACATATCTATATGATGGTAATGATTCCCATATCCTGGATAATATTTAAAATCACTGATATTAATCTGTTATTTGAATATACATGCAGAATGTTTGGAATTAAGCTTGAGGGAATGGCAGTAAACGGACTGAACAAGTTCGTATCGCTAATTACCGAGTATTGGTGGTTAGTGTTGATCGGGCTGATCTTTGCAAGTCCGCTGCCCAATTACCTGCTTAAGAAGTTCTTCCACAATCCGGTGTTAAAGCTCTTGATTCTTGTACTGTTCTGGTTCAGTATTTATGAACTCATTACGGTGGGAAGCAATCCTTTCTTATATTTTGCATTTTAGATAAAGTGTGTAGTAAATGAAGAAGAAATCAAATGGATGCCCTTTATTCATAATGATTATCATATCGGTCATAGCGGCGATGGCCATAGGACTTGCTCTTGGTGTGTGGGGAGATTATACCCTGAAGGTTGAGTGGGATAGACCGGTATTTTCATCTGTGGTTCTTGGAGAAAAGAAGGACAGTGAAATAAAGCAGGCTGTCAAGACACCCATAGATGACAGTGATGCGCTTGATGTGATGGCGGATGGGGTGAGTGAGGATACTGCCAATGATGCCTTAGACGTCAATGACAATGTTAACGGAAGCGAAGAAAATAAGGATAGTGAGGGAGATGGTGACAGTGCAGACCCTCAGGTAATAATAACAAATGTCGACGCAGATGACGATTCTAACGACTCTGCGGAAGGCGAAAACTCAGACAAGTCCGCACTTAACGACGACCCGATGGCAGGACTTAACAGGATGGATGACATTGAGGATGTCACCGGTAAGCCTTATGTGGAAATAACCAAGGTGGGCGCCGTTGAGTTTGTGCCCTGGAATGACAATCCGGCCAGGTCTCCATATTACAAGAATCCGGGAGTCAGACCATTAAGCAGTAAGTACGAGTATAAGGATGTGGATGCAGACTATTTCGCGACCTCGCTGTTCATAGGAGATTCGCGCATCGAGGGTTTGCATGATTACAGTGGCTGGGACAAGGCTCATTTCGCATACAAGACGGGCTTATCCGTCTTCAATATGATGAGCGAGACCTTGAACACCAACGACGGCAAGTGCACCCTGTCCGAGGTGCTTGAGAACTACACCTTTGATAACATCTATATCATGATTGGTATCAATGAGCTCGGCAGCGGAACTGTGAGCGATTTTGCTGACAAATATAAGGAAAACCTTGAGACGATAAGGAGTCTGCAACAGGATGCCAGGATTATCATTCTTGGTATAATGTATGTAACCAAGGAATATTCGGATTCTTCCGATGTGTATAATAATGATAATATCAATGCCAAAAACGCGGCAATTGCGTCATTCGCCAACGGAACTGATATCTTCTATCTGGATATGAATCCGGCGGTGGTCGACGAGAATATGGCGCTTAGAGAGGATATTAGCTTTGACGGTGTGCACCTGATAGCGAAGTACTACTATTTGTGGACCGATTTCATGTGCAGTCATGGATATTAGGAGGAGAGATGTTAGAGGGTAAATCTGTTCTTATCTGGGGATACGGAAGAGAGGGTAAGAGTGCTGAAGGCTGCCTTAAGCGTGTGGGCGGTCCCAAATCCATAGAGGTATTTGAAGGGAAGCCGGATGAGCTTGAGTTCGGGAAATATGACGTGATAATCAAAAGTCCCGGAATAAGGTTGGATAAGGAATATCCCAATGTTACCTCGGGAACGGAGCTCTTCCTTGAAAAATATCGTGACCGGGTGATAGGAATCACGGGAACTAAGGGTAAAAGCACCACCAGCTCGCTTTTGTATACTGTACTGAGTAAGTGCACGGACAGACCTATACTTCTGCTTGGCAATATAGGAAATCCCGCTATGGATTATTATGATGCCATGACAAAGGATACAATCGTGGTGTACGAGATGAGCTGTCATCAGCTTAAGGATTTATCAGTAGCCCCGAAGATTGCGGTTTTTCTGAATCTGTATGAGGAGCATCTGGATTATTACGACACAATGGATAATTATTTCAGGGCGAAGAGTCATATTATTGCCAACCAGAAGGAGGGTGATGTATGCTACATAGGCTCCAATGTGCCGTATATAGATACAGCCGCTGAGGTTAACATAATATCACCTGAAAAGACAGGCTGTTACAGTTTGTCCATTGAAGGAGTACATAATCAGTTCAATGCTGAATTTGTATACAGGATTGCCTCGGAATGCTTCCATATAGAGGATGATAAGATAAGAGAGGCAATGCGTTGTTTCACAGGACTTAAGCACCGGCTGGAGTTTGTGGATGAGATAGGTGATGTCAGATTCTTTGATGATTCCATATCCACCATCCCGGAGGCGGCAATAAGTGCTATGGGAAGCCTGCCTGATTCAAAGACCCT